>Ga0099797_101172_pt1 | contig 14630 bp, 12 predicted proteins | sample Uncmet_Sort48C_1_FD_89871 | JGI IMG/M metagenome (GOLD analysis project Ga0099797, IMG submission 89871) | Marine eukaryotic communities from CALCOFI LINE 67, Pacific Ocean - C012_Sort48C_1 | ecosystem: Environmental > Aquatic > Marine > Oceanic | place: Pacific Ocean: Monterey Bay | collected... | reverse complement strand
CCGAGCTCTAGACACCAGCCGTGCATGAGAATAATGGGGAGACCGATATGGGAACCTGCCTTCCAAAACATGCCATTACCAATTTGAGAGACGCCATTTCAGAACCTTCATAATCTAATTGTTCAGATGTCCTCAAACAATGATCCGTTTCAAACCATCTTTGCACAAAGAATCCAGATAATATCTTGGGAGATCCACAATGTACAACCCTTCTTGGTACCTGCGCACCCAGGAAGCGCAAACATCAAAATGTTATTGAAGGCATCCTAAACAAAAATTGCCACAGAGGGGCCTTTTGCAATTTTCCCATTTGATGTGCATGTATCCAGCAACATGTCCTATGTACGATTGCAGCTGACCTGTTTGGCATCTCATATGAAATTGTCGGTTTCTGTCTAACTTATGAAAACTGTGTTTGTGTGTGCACTATGTTGAATTTGTGACTTCCGCTTGCATATTCAATATGCGCCAGGTACATGACGAAAGTATATGCGACCTTAACATTCTTAGCATACACAATCACTTGTTACCGCAACATTTACGTTTCCGATGGGTTGGTTCCACTTGCATCTCCAAGTGGCATGTTCCTGCCGGTACCTGGACTTGAAACATTCAACTGCCAATTCAAATGTGTGGTTTCGATAATATGTGTGCATGTGTGTTTAGAGTAGTGATTTGATGTGTATTTTCAATAATGTCATTTGTCTTCTCATTCAACCGAAGACGAGCCACAAAGCAACGTCAACACGCATTCAGGAATTGAACGTGCAAGCTGGCAATCTCTGGTTGGTATTCTCAAACTGCATATACATGTGTGCGATCATGATGGTAATCCGTTATGTATGTCAGGCTGCCAAGGAATAGGCACTGCCGGGATGGCGAGAAGCAATGCTCGCGAACGAGTGCACACACACAATACACAGCCTAGAAAATCACGCACAACATTTCTTTTCGAATGAGAACCCCACAGAAATGCTGTTTGTGTCGCATCAGCTCTGGTGTTCATAAGCTTTGCTGGCTCCCAGAAGGCCCCTTGCAAACAAAATTATGCAGACTCCCGATGACTATCCCTTTTTTGGCGGTGTGCGGCACGGGCATCGGCCCCCTAGTCGGAAGACTCACAGTGACCTCAGCAAGGCTGGAACTACTCAGACTCACTACCCACCCCCTGCAGCTCAGCAGGTGGGAAAAAAACAGCAAAGGACGAAGTCTCCCGATGACTTTCCCTTTGTTTTGTTTGCACTTGTTTCCCGCGGCGGGGTAGCCCTATGGTTAAACTCCCAAACTTGTGACAACCGATTATAATATAGAGTTATGGGGACGGGAGGACTTAGTCCGACCCTGTGTACGACAAATCACTTGCTGATATGTCATGGTATGCGACTCCAGCCCGAGAAGCTGACTGGAAGGGGGCATTTCACCCTCGCCGCCTGTGCTGGTGCCCCGTCCAAAAATATTCTTCGGACTTGGCTCCCTTATACCAGGTTGGGCTCCCAACGAGGTGCTGGGGTTCCGGGGTATGGGGTTATTGGCTTCCCGGTGAGGGTTGGCTTACTCTATATTATATCCTTGTCGCCAGGTGCAGTGCGGGCGACAAATGCGAGAAGGCCCAGACTATCCAACTGCCAAGTTGGCTGTTTGACGGAGCTCCCCTTGGAGCTCGGCCAAACATACACCTTGACAGCCAGCCATTCGCCCCGCTCCTATGCCATTGCCCTCACAGCTTTAGGAGTTAGCCTTTAGGTATCCCGAAGGTCGTCCTCTGTCATGGAGATCTGGAGATGATTCTGTTGTGTGCCTTCTTAAGCCAGGAGGACATGATAGGGAGCGAGAGAGAGAGAGAGCAAAACAAACTAGCTGTCCAAGAAATCCATCTTGCTGGCTTGTTTGCAACTTACAAGGCACTTGGTTGGAAAACGAACCAATCGAAGTTCTGTACAGGGCCTAGGAAGCAGAATTTATACACCAATCACGACATGCAGAGAAATCAAAAACCATGCCAATGTTCATGAGACCCGGGTCCCGGCCCAGGTCAATTCAACAAGCACTGCTTGCCAAGCTACTGTATAAATGTGTGAACTTAGCTATATATATATATATATATATACAGGTATATATATATATATATATATAAATATAAATTCCAACAGTGTTGTTGACACTGCCATCGGGCTACTCTCATTATGTTGTCAGGCATGGTTCAACCTCTTTCGGTTCCTCACACATGTGCTCATATTGCATTCACGCCGAAGATGCCGGTTCTGTTTACTGATTCTTTATGGAAGCTTCTCGATTGTGCGTGTCATCCTTGCGTAGGGGCTAAGCTTCCTAGCTTTTCCAGCTTTCCACTTACGGGCATGCATTTGTGGCATCTTTTCCATTCTCTGACCACTTGTTTTCGACACCTATGTGGCACCCGTTGAGGCACGCATGCGACCCATCTTCCTAGATCTTGGCGGCCTAGTTCTGGTCTCGCCGCAGCACCATTGGCCCAAGGAAGAGAGCTCGAGGCAGGGCCGCTGATTGCCCGTTCGAGCCGATATGGCCACGGGCTTGAGCCGAAGATGACTGTCCCTGCAGATACGTTTTACATCTTTTCATGCTTTACATCTGAGTGAAGTCACAACCTGTGCACACTAACAAACTCAGGCACTCCAATCGCTCACTCTCTCATTGTCCTCACAGTAGGTTCGCCATACCGAGTGTCAATGTGCCGGGTGTCACTGTGCCGCTGTGGATCCCAGCCACAGATGCGCACGCATCATGCACCAACTCGCCCATGAGAAAACAACATCCTGCTCTGCCAGCGCTGAGCAAAAAAAAACTGGGGCTACTCGGGTACCCGTGCATCCTTCTTGCAAAGTTCAAGACCTCCGACGCCAGATTCACAAATTTGCACATATGGATCTGCGCCCCTCGAGACAAGCACTGTCATGATAGCAGCCGCAAGGCCCGGATCAACGCAGACATACGGGCTTGAACATCATCTATCTCGCGGACGATCTGTGCCTGAGGGGGCCAGGGTGACATCCTATAAGCAGCAACACACACAACACAGCGTCACAGCCATACAAATTTTGCTGGACAGGCAGTCGGCGCCCAAGCATACTGCCACTGGTGGGCGAATAGCCTTCCACATCTTCGTCTGGGCAGCCTAAGCCGAATGGAACACTGTGCGCACAAAATGTTCGAGGTACTAAGCGATAGCTGCGGTGTGCCACACCGAGACCCAGGCGCATTGCTCATCGCAACCGAGGCCTGTTTGCAAGCTCTTCGAATCGGGCTTTAATTCGAGCTTGCACCGAGAAGCTAAGCTGGATTCAATCCGTGCACCGACGGCAACCTTATTGTCAATGAACTTAACCCAAGAAAGAATGAGACTACAATGCGCACATGATGCCCATGAATGAGCTTGCAGGAAAGGCTCCTCCCGCTTGCAAAAATCCAAAATCGGTATCTGCCCAAGGACTACTGCACATCTCGACCCTGTCAAGATTCCTAATGTCCTGTGATGCACTGCGACAAAGCCTAAGCAAGAATTTAGGCAGACGCTCGGAGAGTGCTGGAAATTGAGAGCCGCTTTGATAATGAACATGACTAGGAATGAGGCACCGTCCGACTCGCAGTGACTTAACACTATCGTAATATCTCCTCACATCTGCTGGTCCAGTGCAAGCCCTTCCGCGATCGTCAGCAAAACGCTCCCGAGCACTGTGCACATGCAGCTACCTCTGGCGCTCTCTCTGGCGACCTGCCACTGGTAGATGTGTATACCCCAGACCTCCTCAAGGAGTCATGTATTTTTTCTGTGAGGACAGCCCCACACACATTACCAAGCGCGCCCAAAGGTAGAACGACGCGCATGTCCGCCGCGCAAGGGGAAGTCCGAAACTTACTATAGCTCGTTGTCACGACATTGAATTTTCTGAGACTCTCTCCATCATTCAGAATAATTTGCCACCATGAGCACAACTCATCTGGGCATGCCACGAAAAGTAGTTCAAGGGCTTTCGGACAAACCCCATGAACATCCAAAACACTTCCGTCTTCAATTTAGTGAGAGCCTGCCGAACAGCAACATGCGATATGGTAATGGGGTCCCATCCAAGCTGGTTTGCAAACTCGTTCAAGTTTTCAACCCTTTGGGCATCATCCGCTTTCCACTTGCGCTTATACACATCTCCCAACAACCAAAGGCATTCTGCTGGCTCGCGCACCACATAAGGCGCTCCTTCCACACACTGCGAAACCTCTTCTGGCGGCTTCAACCGCTGTCTCTACTTGATTACCCTGCGGTTACGCACATGCGCAACAAGCCTCTCCAGGTCCTTGCGTCGGCAAGTTGCTTAATGTGCCTCCCACATTTTCTGCTTGGCAAAGAGGCGGTCGCCTTCCCAATGTGCTGCCTTCGGCCGCACAAGCCAGAGCCACCACAGGCAGCGGGTTTCGAAGTTGCCTTCGCTGGCGGCACGTGGTGAAATCACCAGACTCGACCTGCACGCTCTGGAGCCAAGAGAATAAAGAACTAGGGCCACAGCTGGATGCCGGGTCCCACACGCTGGTTTCGAAGAAAATTTAAACACCTTCCTCCCGGGTCGGCACCCAAGAATTATTGCACCTCTTCTTGTATCTGAAAGTCGCATCAAACTTTGCACAAAAGAATGCATGATCTGCAAGCGCAAGATCCCATGACACCTAGGAAGCCGTGATGTGCCCCGGGCTGGGAACCGCCCACTCAAAGATACTTGGATGCTGGCCAACGCTTTTGCCCCGACCGGGATTCTGGTTCAACAAAGAAGAATAGAAATTGCCTCTGCGGGGTCCTCATGGACAAGACACACTTCTCCCCGGCCCACTCAGACATTCGCAGAATGTCGCTACCACTATCCTGCGGTGTGCATGTCTCTCTGCTCTGTGTGGCTCATCTTCCATTGGGTCTCCAGCTATGGTTGGAAACAGGTCTACATTCCAAACTCCAACACATAAGCCAGTGAAAGTTGAGGTCTGCCACACCAGCGCGGCCATGTCAGCTAAGGTCTCATGCGAGAGCTCACAATGAGCACCGTGAATTCCAAAGACTCCAATGTCAGTCGAGCCTCAATCGCCCTCACCGTTAGAGAACATCAAGGCAAGCCACCTGCCCAACAACTCAACAATGTTGATGCTCCGCTTTAACTGCCCGAGGAACTCTGTGACTGCCAGCCCCTGGGTCATGCACATACGCTCTGATAACCACAAAGCATTGGATCTCCGCATCTCAAGCTACAGCGTCAAATTCTGAGCAAAAGATCAAACTCCAATCACGCAGTTGCTCCTCCAGAAGCTGCGAAAACGCGTCAACCGCGGTTTCACTCCCAAGTTTGCACCCACATCGTAAAGCGCCAACCCATACATTCCTGCGGATTTGTTGGCAAGCGCCATATAGTCCATTGTCTGCATATCCTTCGAGCTCTTCAAGCTCATCCTGGGTAAATAGCTCCCTGGCCTTTGCCGCCCATCTCAACTTGCCGACTGACACGAAGGCAAACGAGACATTGTCTGCTTTGATCCGACAGTCCCTGGGCTACTTCGTGAAAGTAGCATTCAGGCATTTCCTAGCTTTCATCCCCAAGCAGCCCTCATGGCACCGACGGATGAGACGGAGGGGCTTGCGCGCTGCGGTGGGCATCCCGCCAAGCACTCTTCTGCTGGCCTCCACTATTGTACCTATAGCTCGCACTCTGCATTTGGCATCCTCCGATGCCACATGCGATGTAAATCTCGAAAAACCCATACTACCAGGGTCAAACTTTACTTTCAGCATCTCCCAATCTACATATGCGTACATCGGGTACTCCCGCTCCTGTGCGCAATTGCTTTGCACGTGCAAAGAAGAGTAGCAGCATCCCCAATTTGCCAATCAATGCCCATGCGGTGGCTGGCTCGGATCCTCTGCTGCTGGCTGCCCCTGCAGGCGGCCTTGCACCCACTTCGTCAATTGACTCCTTTGTGGCTTTTATTTGGGTGGCCACGGTGGCAGCATTACTGCCAACCTTGGCAAGCTCCTGCTGCAGACTCAAAACCTCTCTTTGCAACTGGGCCAGGATTGCATCTGTCTGCTCCTTGTGCTTAATGCAATCTGCTTGCACTTTCTCTCTCGCCAGAACTTCTGCCTTAACGTTATCCTAAAGCCCTTTGAGACTGGAAGCTGTCGCCTAGCCAAACCCTGCAAGGACTGTTGCATGGCATCTTCGAAATAAGCCTGGGTGCATCATGACATGTGTGTGCAGAACCGTCCATGTGCTGTTCCGAGGCAGCCATAATTATGAGTATTCATAAACTTTGAACCACATCCCATACCCCCTCGTTTTGTGGGATCTGCTTCAAAATGAAAACAACAAGCAAGTACAGGGGAACCGGCAGGGGCTTGCTTTGAAGACAAACATATTGCAGAAGCAAGTCTGCACGCATTATGATCTTATATATGTGCATGCTGTGCATGGAGGCCTGTCCCTGAGCAACCGGCTGAATACCTAAATCTACTATTGGGAGCCTTGTCGCTGTTTTGGAGAAATGCAGCCTGTGCTGGAGCCACCAGGAGTGCTGCAAGGATGAACGCGAAGCGCATCATTGATCGGAATTTGCTGGTGTGAGCAAGAAAACAACTGAATCGAGCCGATGCAGCAAGCTCCACACACAAGACGGGATGACATCAAGACGCTACACCTCACACTGATATGCATGTATTTTCGACACCTTATGTGTGCATCCATATGCATATAAAAGTGCTGTAGTGTAGGTTCTATTCAAAACAAACTTGTGCGTTATTGCACTGGAATAGTCATTAACAAAACACGACATGTCCAATAATTTTCAAGAATTTGAAAATGCGGCTCCTAGGCTGGCCGGGGCAGCAAGTTATAATGTGTTTCGTCATGTTATCCGGCACCGCTTGCCATCAAAAGTAATTGCATCGAGGCCCCTGCCTTTATCATACATCACTTGGCACAACAGCGAACAGTGCACAGACGAGGGTAAACGAGAGCTTCAGCTAGGTGATAGTCTGTCCATGTGTCAGCATATACAGCACGAACTTATGAGCAAGAGTGACCCAGAAATATTTCAAACAATGCCGAGTAATACTTCAGAGGATGCAACCACCACATGAAAAGTATCTGCGCGGGCCATAATAACAAATCTGGCAATGAAGGCAAGATACAACGTTCAAGGTACACATGTATCCACTGTGCAAGATCAGCAATACACCATGGCTTCATATGAACACCAAGGGATTGAACCCGCACATAAACGTTGTATCACCTCCAAGGGGCTTTCAAGGTGTGCCATGCACATCTGTGCCTCTACAAAGCCATAACACAACTGCTCAAACTGTGGGTCCGCAAGCCCATCAATCCATAATCGATCATAAAATATCAGAAACATCTCCGGGTGCTATGACTACCTATCACATGCCGCAATGTTGTTCAACAGAATAATGGCTAATGTTATATAATATGCAACTATATCTCGAATATAGGGTATCTAATATTGTAATTACACATAACTCACACGGAAATAATGAACATATTTTGTCATATAATTACCGAAACGCAACGAGCTGGCAACTCGAGGTCATGGCCACAAAGTTCAGACCATCATCAAAACATCATATGAACTTGCTTATACCCTCATGCCATGATTGGTTGGAGGTGAGAAAAACAAGACATCCAATGGCTTCGTCACTGTGATTTGAACTCAATGATTTGACGACGTGTTTTCATGTGTGCCATCAAGGGTCTCCAAAACAATAGAAGCGCCTCACAACTGTACTCTGAAGTTGTCAGGCAAGTGCCCCACAGATAGGTCTCGCAAGAAGCTCAAGCCATAATGCAAACGGCAAAGAGTCAAAGAATGGAGTGACATGGATATCACGTAATCGACAAAACCGCTCCCAGTGCACCTCAAGCTCTGTAGGGCAAGTGGCTTCCACAGGGTCCCTATCCCACAAGACCCCGAAATGCGACTGAGAAACGTGCATCCCGAAACAACACAGCAAAATACTGCGCTTTGAAAGCACAAAAGTGCTGCCCTGCATTGAGCAAGCTTCGCATAGGGACTGAAGGAGAAGCAAAGCGAGAAAAGAGGAAGAAGAAGGAGGAGTCGGAAGATTGAAGAGGAAGCAAAGCAAGGAAGGAGAAGGAGAGGGAGAATGAGAAAAAGAACCACACAACAGCAGAAGGATGGGCACGTTGCAAGTGCAACCGAAACAACAACATGCATCTGCTATGATGCCGATAGTACAGCCACCATCATCACAAGCGTTGCCTGAATAAAGCGTGTGAAAAGAGGCGCACACCTGACCGAGGGAGCACATGACTGCTTGGGTGTCTAAAGAGAGAAATGCGCCAGATGTGAGAGAGAAACCAACTTCTACTAGATTGTTGTCAACATGTGTCCATTGCAGATCCAGAATGTAAATAGTTGCACAGCCTTTGTCTGTGGTTTGGAATGAGATCCTTCTTTCCTAGCTCCCAAAATCCATCGACGACTGGTCAGATTGCGGCTCCTCAATGTGTTCTTCAACAAAGATCTAATGAAGAGTTGTATTTATTAGTGCGTTTGTAGAGAATTTCCAAAGAGCTTGAATTGCTGCTTTCTCGAAATATACCAATGTATGGGGAATATGGTTTTGCAGCGCCCACTTGGTGTGCACATGCATATTGTCCTTTCTCCAGACTCCTTTGATGTAAGCACCGTGAATGCTCAACAAACACGGCAACACCTTGTGAGTTGATATGTGTCCGTTACAAAAACAAGTACACGAATTGAGCCACATGTAATAATATGTAGACCCGTACATACAACGTCGTTTGTATATGTCTCTCTCTATAGTTGTTATACACGCGTGGTGGCGAAGGGCTCTGCACAGCTCAGGCTCCCTTTAGCAAGTGCATGAAATCTCCACGCCCGATCCCTTTTTGCAACAGTCGCACTCGACAACCATGTGTGAGATCCATGTCAGGATTGGCGAAAATCACCAAGTTTGCGGCCTCTGGCGTTGCTGTCTAGCGCGCTCCTGCCGTCCACTCCTTGCAAGCGGCCCAAAGAGCTGAAAGATCTGCATGCTCAAGGAAGTCAGCTTGTACAGGATGAGTATATTTACGAGTATTAAGAGCATGAGCCTAAAGTTGAAGAGGGGAAACTAAACATATGCAAAAGAAGACTGCGAGAAACAAATCAGGCTAAACCCTGTTCAGAGCAAAAGATCCCAAGTCTGAAGGCTGGGTCTGAGACTTGTTGTCGTGATCTTGCGCATACGGGAATGACTTGAGAATTATACTATATACTTGTACACGGCTAAATTACTGTCGGGTCAGAATGCTATCTTCTTGACGAGGGTGCCCCGAGAACACTGCCTGTTTATATCCAGAAATGTTATGCCTGGACTCATTAGCGATGCTAGAAAACACCTAATATGAAGGCAGCAATACAAAACATATGTTCTGAATATTTTCACCTGTCATGCGAATGTATGTCTGGATGCACCTGCAGTGCTCATCACACGTGTTCCAAATGTGAAGGCAATGTCGCTTCACTTGCACGTGCGTGAAGCAGCTCCTGGCATGCAGCATTGGTTTGCATTGGTTGCAAGTTGCAGCAAGGTCTGCACTGGTTGGTGTTGACCTGTATTGATTGCATTGGCCGCATTTGATTTATTTACTCAAGACATACAATATGAATGGGACAAGGATACAGCTCAAATCTAAACATGCGCTCGGCCGGTTTTACCTCAGTATGGCTGGATCTCGTTACCTAAGTTAGTACCGACTTCATACATCTTGCATTGGTTCCTGGTTGAAGTCTTGTGCCGCCGACGTCAGGGGCATAAACTTCCTGCCCTTGTCCCCACGTTCTATGATGCTAATACTTTCTGTTTCGAGTTTCTACGATGCACATTTCATCCTTCACTGATGTCGACATGGCATCTGAAATCAATTTCCTCATACTTTGTGGATACTTTGAGCTAGGCGGCACTGGTACGGTATATCCTACGATCATGTGCATGAAGGTATACACGAGTATCTGAGCATCCTCGAGAAGAAAGTATTTTGCAATTGTACCGCGATTCATATTGCATCACGTCTGCCCAACAATGGTACCTGGGAAGTCACCATGCTCCAAAGGTTGAAGCATGGGCTTCCCCATGCCTGCAGGGATCCACACATCTTTGCACACATTATTGTATTTGTGGCTAGGGGAAAATACTGTGCTTCATGCGAGAGCTCCATGTCGAAGTGATCTCCTTGGAACTGATGTTCCGCATTGGTTTTGAGGACATCTTTGCCCTCTTCGTAAACTGTAGGGGGTCTGAAACTTTGCGAAGGGTGCTCACACACGCCATGAGAAGGCTTCCCCCCACCCCACCCCCCCCCAGCCACATAATCAAGCCATCCTGGTTATGGGTATCCACTGCCCTCTCTCCAAGTGCATGCCAATCCTTCAGCTGGCCGGCGCCCCACTCAGACAAATTGTCCATGTGCTCCAGGAGCTCCGGCCAAGTCATCACACCGGGTGTAGCGTCTGGTTGGACAAAGTTGGGGCACTGGCACTTGGGGTAGGCGCCGACTTCCTTGCACATGTCCTTGGATGCAATGCAAAGTCTATGGCCTAGAGTGTCACTCAGGATGAATTTATTTTGGGCCTGTCTTACTTCAACTGTAGCGCTGGTCTTCTGTCCCTTAGCCTCTCCGCCTTCAAGCAACCAACTTGTGGCCATCAAATTTTACGCTACCGCACCTATCCCCATCCTATATCTCTCCAAGTGCTGCGTCTGCCATTTGCCATCAGCGCATCTTCATTCTAGTTTTACGCCATCTCCAACAAAAAACAAAAGATGGTTCTGACCACCCTGGCGAACATTTGTTTTATGTTTATTATAGCCCCTGCAATGTCCTCCTACCGCTCCTCCTCAGCATCAAGATCCCCTCCCCTCCTTCTCTGTAGGCCACCCGCACCAAAACTACAAATCTGCAAACCCCAATGACCCTCAAGACATGGATCCTCACCCGCTCATCACCTCTTCTCTCTCCTCTGCAAGCTCCCTTACCAGCTGTGCACCTTCCGGATGTTTTGAACACTCCTGGACTGAAGGCGCATTTCACACAATGGTGAATGCCACCATGAAACACAACATGCAACTAAACATCTCACTAATCCTACGAAGTAAAACTGCATTTGTTGAGCGCCGCAATCAAACATGCATCTTCTGCAGAACTACAGAACTACAACTATATTGCCGCACTCGGTGAACATGCTATTCCATAAAATGCAACTTGTAGAACCCCGTACAATGGCATTGCATTTGGTGAGTGCCACAAGTAGTCCCGTGTAGAGCATGTAGATTCAAAGAAGTGGGTGGTGGTATTGCCAAATAGAAACTGATTTTTTAATTAGGACTCCACGAGCCAAACTAATTTTGTGTGTGTCAAACCAACCACCACATACACAAATTGCATAACGACCAATTGCGAATCACATTAGGTCTCGATTGTTGGCATCTGAAGCTGGCCGCTGCATAAACAATTCCATCCGACAACGAGGCGACGAAGCAAGTCAATGCATGCAATATTGGTCTCTTGATGCTGAAATCGTTTGATGGTATATACCTTGCCACGCGAAGGTTCTGATAGCATGGCCAAGAACCCAGGCAACCAAATGGTCAATAAATTATTTGATTACTTCCAGAGTTAAGCTGGACTTATCGCAGAGTTAAGCTGGACTTATCGGGCCCAGTTTACCTACTGAAGAAATATTATTTATGGCGTGCAGCCACCTTTCCATTACTGGACTCAATGGCGATGAGCATCATGGGTCCCCTTGTGATAAAGCATGTAGTTGCATTTATGGGTATATCTCTACAGATACTTTTTTTTATATTTATATATATATATATACACATATACATGTGTGATGATGTCGTTGGGTGCGATAAGCAAGGACGAATGCGCATCTGAGGTACCACTTAAAATGATTCGTAGTGACAAAGCCTAAGAGGTTTCTATTCATGTTGCCACCATGTGGTGCTACTAAATCTTGTTTGGATAATATGATACAAGTACACATACAACAAGCAACTCTGTGACAACATCTGCAATGTAGCAAATGCCAATGTGCATACTGGCTCCAAGTTGATGCTGTGGGACCCGGGGATGACTAGCATCCTCCCTTTCTGAGTCAGTATCGCTGCCAGCAGCATTCTCCACTATTATTATTGACCCTAGTACTACTAAGACTGCTACCACTACTGCTACTACTACTACGACTACTACTACTACTACTACTACTACTACTACTACTACTACTACTACTACTACTACTACTACTACTACTACTACTACTAGGCTCAAAGGGGGTGTAGCACTGAGACTGCTTACAAATTATTGCTTGAAACCATTTTAAAATTTATGCACCCTACAATACAACATCGTAACAACCTATGCAACACTTGAATTGAATATTAAAACCTTTTGAACCATTGTAATAACCTACGAAATCAATGAACTTAATACTAAAATCTTTTTAAATCATTGTAAAACCCTACGAAACCAACGAAATTAATATTAAAATCTTCTTAAACCATTGTAAAAACATACGAAACCAACGAAATTAATATTGAAATCTATTCAAACCATTGTAAGAACTCACAAAACCAACGAAACTCATATAACAATTTTCTTAAACCATTGTAAAAACCTACGAAACCAACGAACGTCATATCAAACTCTGCTTAAACCATTGTAAAAACCTACGAAACCAACGAAATTAATATTAAAATCTATTTAAACAATTGTAAAAACTTACGAAACCAACGAAACTAATCATAAAAACTCTACAAACCATTGTAAAAACATACGAAACCAACGAAATTAATATAAACATCTTATTAAACCATTGTAAAAACATACGAACCAACGAGATTGATATCAAAATCTTGTTAAATTAAACCATTTTAAAACCTACGAAACCAACGAACTTGATATTAAAATCTTCTTAAACCCTTGTAAAAACCTACGAAATCAACGAAATTAATGTAAAAAACTGTTCAACCCATTGTAAAAAACTTACGAAACCAACGAATGTAATATTATAATATTGCTAGTGGTATTGAAAGTGCCCTGTCATCTATGCTCGAAGGGCTCGAAAGCTTGCCGTTTTGGTTCCCAACCCTCACCTAGAAAAAAGCATGTCTGTAAGGACTATGCACGCATCAAGGCTTAGGGTGTTTGTATTGCTTTTTAGTTAGTTTCGTATTTTCCAAATGCTTTAACAAAGCTTTTAATATTAATTCCGTTGGTTTCGTAGGTTTTACAATGATTGAATAAGATGTGTATATTCATTTCGTGGGTTTCGTATGTTTTTACTATAGTTTGTAAAGCTTTTAACACTAATTTCGTTGGTTTCTTGGGTTTTTACAATGGTTTAATTAGCTTTTAACATTAATTTCGTTGGTTTCGTAAGTTTTTACAATGATTTAAGAAGATTTTAATATTAATTTCGCTGGTTTCGTATGTTTTTACATTGCTTTAAATAGATTTTAATATTAATTTCGTTGGTTTCGTATGTTTTTTACAATGGCTTGAAAAATCATAGTAATTTCGTTGGTTTCGTATGTTTTTACGATGGTTTAAATAGATGTTCATATGAATTCCGTTGTTGTCGTATGTTTTACAATGTTTTTTTAAGATTTGTATATTAAATTCGGTGGTTTCGTAAGTTTTTACAATGGTTTAGGAATATTTTAATATTAATTTCGCTGGTTTCGTATGTTTTTACATTGGTTTAAATAGATTTTAATATTAATTTCGTTGGTTTCGTATGTTTTTACAATGGCTTGAAAAAATCATAGTAATTTCGTTGGTTTCGTATGTTTTTACGCTGGTTTAAATAGATGTTAATATGAATTCCGGTGTTGTCGTATGTTTTTACAATGTTTTTTAAAAGATTTGTATATTAATTTCGGTGGTTTCGTAAGTTTTTACAATGGTTTAAGAAGAGTTTAATATGAATTTCGTTGGTTTCGTAGGTTATTACAATGGTGTCAGAAGATTTGTATATTAATTTCGTTGGTTTCGTAGGTGTTTACAATGGTTCAAAAAGATTTGTATATTAATTTCGTTGGTTTCATATGTTTTTTACAATGGTTTAATTAGATGTGTATACAAGTTTCGTTGGCTTCGTAAGTTTTTACAATGGTTAAAATAGTTTTTGTTATATCAATTTCGTTGGTTTCGTATGTTTTTTACAATGGTCTAACAAGATTTTTATATTAGTTTCGTTGGTTTCGTAGGTTTTTACAATGGTTTAAATAGATTTGTTATATTAAGTTCGCTGGTTTCGTTTGTTTTTTACAATGGTTTAAATAGATTTGTATATAATTGTCGTTGGTTTCGTAGGTTTTTACAATGGTTTAAATATATTTTTATATTAACTTCGCGGGTTTCGTAGGTTTTTACAATGGTCTAACAAGATTTGTATATTAATTTCGTTGGTTTCGTAAGTTTTTACAATAGTTTAAGTATATGTTTATATTAATCTCGTTGGTTTCGTAGGTTTTACAAAGGTTTGAAAAGATTTTTATATTAATTTTGCTG
>Ga0099797_101171_pt1 | contig 14634 bp, 8 predicted proteins | sample Uncmet_Sort48C_1_FD_89871 | JGI IMG/M metagenome (GOLD analysis project Ga0099797, IMG submission 89871) | Marine eukaryotic communities from CALCOFI LINE 67, Pacific Ocean - C012_Sort48C_1 | ecosystem: Environmental > Aquatic > Marine > Oceanic | place: Pacific Ocean: Monterey Bay | collected... | reverse complement strand
CAATACTCGGTAAATCCCGGCGCCACGAAGATCGTCTCTGCGATAAGGGAAATCGTGAATGGCAAAGCCAAGGTGACATTCATACCCACAATACGCAGATGCCAAACAAAATGTGGCTTCACTGGTGGAATCAGCTTGTCATTCGCATCCACTGCCTCGAAGGACTCACCGGGGTGCTGTTGGAAAATTTTCCGCGACACAATTTCGCTTACCGAATCTGTAATGCTGCTTATACTGAGTCTTCTGCTACCCACCGACGACAACGACGACAACGACAGTCGACTTTTGCTCGGTTTGACTTCCACTTCCACGTTCCCCAGTGAATCGGAATCAGATCGAGGAGTAGTTTTTGCGCCCGAATAACTTGGCACGACCTGTAACGCCGCTTTGGAAATTTCCGACGATACCGCTTTGAAGTCAGGCAATACCTGATTGGAGTCAGACGATACTGCTTTGGCATCAGGCAATACCTGATTGGAGTCAGACGATACTGCTTTAGCATCAGGCAATACCTGATTGGAGTCAGACGATACTGCTTTGGAGTTCGGCGATACCGCTGTGGAGTCCGACGAAACCGCTTTGGAGTCAGGCAATACTGCTAAATTGGAGTCAGACGATACCGCTTCGGCATCGGGAAGCAAATTGAGATTGAAATCGGTCATGTCGTGATGATGACGATTTGATGATGTATGGTTTTAGAGGCGGAAAAGTCAGTTTTTAAGTAAGAATTCTCAGACTATTTGATGATGGATCGACGATGATTATATGCAACTATTGGCGCGCTCTCCGTAGCCTCTGTGCAATTTGTCTGGGGTGTTGTTCAGACTTCAAAAGTGGATTAGCAATGATTTGAAATCTCACCCGGAGTCTTTCAACCCGTAAAAATTTAGCTTACCGGGTTTGCAAATTTTAAGGCCGAATCTGCTAAGTTGCACAAACAAAACTTAAGCCTTCTTTTTTCGAAATTTGTGACACTGTGACATGTCACACCTAAGGGTTTAACTTTTGGAAATCATATGGGAAATTTGGAATCTCGCTGCGCATCTCGTTCTTTTAGAATCTCAAAGCTGAGCCTCGCTTTCTTAGAATCTCGAAAGTCTCGTTTTTGTAGGGTCTCAAACTTAAAGCTCGTTTTTGTAGACTCGTCTCAAACTTAAAGTCTCAGATCTGCAAGCGTTACGCTTCCCGTCTCATCGTTCAATTCAATCTCTGGACTCTCGGAAGTCTGCAGCTCTCGCCATGAGTCTTTACTTTACTTTACTTTACTTTAGACCGCCATTCCACCGTCTCGCCATGAGTCTGAGATCACAAAAATGAGAACAACACCACAGCACTGTACATAAAGCAACTTTCTTTTGGACGACTAATATTGGTCAATGAACACTGCAGCTTTATTTTGGATGATGCTCCAATATACTATTCGAATATCGTCCCTATACGGTAACGAGATGCAGAAAAGGGGGCAGAAAAATCATGTCGCAAAATTCTGGGATTTTGGCACTTCTGGGACTCCCAGAAACTTTTTGATGAAAGAAACTTCGTGAGAATACTGCACATAAATGATGAGAAACTTCGTGAGAAATGAATACCTTGCCGGGTCGCGGCAAATATACTGAAAGATACTTGCAACTGTCGCAATATACTGAAAGATACTTGCAGCTGTCGCAATATACTGAAAGATACTTGCTGTCACAATATGCTGACAGACACCTTGGCGCGGTTATGAATGTGTCACAAAATTGTGTCCCAAAGTCGAAATTTAAACACGAAACAACCGCGCCAAGGGGCTTTGCGATAAGTAACAATCTCTCTAATTCCGACTTCGCTTCTGTTCCGCCCTAAATTAGGTTTTTGTCTATTTTCCATCTCTAACGTATCGCATGTTTTCAGTTTTTGTATCCAGACTCCATTTGCCACCATTTTAAATTTGTCTATCGGGTGAGAGAAGGCGAGAATGAACTCTGACGCTCGTCTATCGGGTGAGAGAAGGCGAGAATGAACTCTGACGATCGCTGTGTCTCGAGTCTCTCTCTCCTCCGAATGTATGATATCTCGAGTCTCTGACTTTTTCCCAATCTCCAGGTCTTTCTGCTGGTCTTTACTTTTGCGGATCATTCAACGCATGTTTCTCACCATCGGGATTGAGATTTCGAATGCTTCCTCAGATACCATCCTTGTCAGCAAACACGCCGATCTTATCTTGCTTGAATGCATACGCCAAGTTGCAGATATTGCCAATTACGCAGACCATGAAGCTGAGACTCCAAGAAAACATGAAATTCGCATAAGAAAAAAACTCTCGGCCAAAGAAAAAAGAGTAATTACACCCTGTTTTCCGCATCACATACCTCATCAAGAAAAAATCCTGAATGAAATCCGACACCGACAACATCACCAAGAATGTGATAGAATGATCGTAGGGAAACCAAAACTTCGTCATCAGATGATCCTCGCCCAAGATGAAATACGCGTAGGGGGCGAACTGTGGAATTTATATCAGATTTTTTTTTTTTTGTAATGGAGTTCTTGTTTTTTTTGTTCTCAAATACAATAAAATAGTTCTTGTTATAACCTGAAACAACATGAGAGACATAAATGATGATGTTAAGCCGGTTCCCCATGCGGGTACGGCGGACGTTCTCGATATCTATTGTAAAAAACATGAATACCAGCAAAAGCTGTATCCGAAAAATCTTTATACCAGCAAAAGCATCACGTAAGCGACCTGTAATGTGACTCCTTCCATGATCAAATCGTATCCCAGCAATTCCCGTTGGTTCATTTTTCCGATCGCTTTTGGCTTCCCCCATAACATGGACTTTCGATATTTTGCAATCCACTCATGCGAACTGCCCTCCCCAACATCCGAAAAAGCGAAAACACGGTTACCAAACGCAGCCATATCGCAAACCCAGAAAAACAAAAACGCTTGCCAATCCACACAGTTCATCGCCGTCAAAGACGTCCCCAATCCCATCGTGATTTGTACCCAGGGGCCAACATACTGCTTCGCATAGCCTATTTTCTCTTCGCGGCCTTCGAGGTTGTTTTCACACCAAACAAAGCAGAAATAACTGATACGCTTCAGCGCAAAAAACGTCGCTGGCCTTAACGTTTGCAATAATGTGCCCCACGTGCCATTCGCTATGAAGGCCAGATCGAGGATTATCCAAAAGCCCAACATGGCATTCCCCAGTACGAACATCCTAACCACTTTCACCCCGCGTTTCAGTCTTTCCCCTTTTTTTAGCTTTTCCCCGGTCTTTTGACTCTTTTCATCTATTATAATTTCAGGATCCAGTTCAGCAGGGTCATCCGGGTCCTCATTCCTCTTCCGGAAATCCCACCAGTCGTCATAACCTAGGAGAGATCGCGCCGCTTCGTCGTAACCCGTAAACTGGTTTGGACTGCGGACAAGGATGGCGAATATCAGAACTAGCTGGCTTTTGGGCTTGTCGAATATAATCGGCAAAAGGTTATACATCAGCAATTGCAGACACAGGGTCGGCAAACCCTGACGTAGGAAGACATAGCCAACAGTCCGCAAGTTCATCTTCGTTTGATCTCCAAGCACCTGCAGCGGGACACATACCACCATCGATACGAAAAGCCACAAGAGCATCGACAATGTCCACTCCAGCTCGCAGTTTTCTGGTCCTAAATTGCAGTACTCGGAAAACCCCGGCGCCACGAAAAAAGTTTCGAGTATCAGCCAAATCGTATACGGCAAGGCGAGTATCACATAGAGCCCGAGAACTCTCAGATGCCAAACAAAATGCGGCTTCACTGGAGGAATCAGATTGCCATTCGCATCCACCGCCTCGAAGGACTCGCCTGGGTGTTCCTGGAAGATTTTCTGCGAGAGAAATGCGTTCAATAAACTAATCCTCATCCTTTTCCGCAGTCGATTTTTGCTGGCTTTCACTTCCACGTCGCCTGAAGGTTGTTCCCCTGACGGTCCTTCGCCTGAAGGACCAGGTCGAGGAATGACTGCACCTGAATCGTTTAGTGAATCTGACAGAGGCACGCTTACACCGGAGTTCTGCAGTTTAGAATGAGGCGCATTCAGTGAATCCTGCAGAGGTCCGCTTACAGCGGAGGGCACGCTTACACCGGAATGTTGTAGAGGTACACTTACGCCGGAATGTTGTAGAGGTACACTTACACCGGAATGTTGTAGAGGCACACTTACACCGGAATTCTGCAGAGGCACGCTTATACCGGAGACTGGGGAAAAAAGTCTTACGCCGGAGTGTCCCAGCGCAGAATGACTCACTTTTTCCACACTTGCGCCGGAGTTGTGCACCATTGGATCTGGCACCTTCTGCAGCACCCCTTTGGAATCAGATAGCATGCCTTTGGAGTCAGACAACGCCGGATTGTAAGACTCAGGAAATACCGGCTTGAGAGGCCCGGTATTGAGTGGCCCGTTCATGTTTGTAGGTTGATGATGACGATGTGACACAGATTTTGAAAATTTGGAATCAGAAGACCCTCGTTACACAGAGATTTAGAATCAGAAGACCCTCGTTACACAGACATTTAGAATTAGAAGACCGAATCTCTACACAGAGATTTAGATTAACACCATTGCAATCTGCACTCGGGATAACAATATTTTAAAGACCTTGCACTGAACTTGCAGCCCCCCTTTGGGGATCCTGCAGTTCAATTTGCAATGATACCAACCGGTATCACTGCAGTCTGAGTTTTTTCGAATCTTCCGGCATGCCACATGGTCAATCTATTAGAGTTCTGCTGTCACAGAACTACTTAATAATACTCGGCTTTTGTCAAATAGTAACTTATAACATTAGACTGCGTGTGTCAAATACTGCCTGGACACATTCTGAATCATGTGAATGCCATTCATGACTCTACCGACCGAGGATTTCGGAAGCCTGGCTTTGATTCGAGCTTTGATTGAAATTCGATTGCAAAGTATTGGCTTGCAGAATCTGGCTCTATGGAGACAACTCGCACACACATGGTTGCAAACGACAGAACATACTTTACAACACATACTTTGCAACACGACAGAACTTACTTGCGAACATCCTTGCGACAGACCAAAGAACGGAACACGTGACATCATTGAACACTGATACTCGCTACGTCATTGAAATCCTAACACTGAAATACAGGCCATGAAGGGGAATAAACTACAACCCATGCATGACTATCGTTAACTTTATCGGTCGATGAACTCGAGTACCATCATCCGGACCCAATACGGGGCCCGGGGTAGAGAAGGGGGCAGAGAAATACGCAGACTCTGGGACTCCCAGAAGGTTAGTTGTTCGATCGCTACAATGGAAACCTATCGTCACGAAATTTACGATAAATTCCGCTGCCTGTCTGGCTCAAATATCATGATGGGATTTAGTTCGCATGTGATAATTTCGTAGCCATATGGGTTGAAAATTCAAACTCGGCAAGCATATTGCTGAAGATATACGATTGCTACAGCCACTAGAGCACTGCTCGCAGAAAAAAAAAAAAAACCTTAAACAACAGAGTGCGCAAAACTATCTTGACGCTCATAGGTCTCATGTTCATCATTTCTTTTGGTGTCTGTTTCATTATCATCCTGTCGGTCATTATTCCTGGCGCTAAAATTATTGGGAAGTCGTGTCCTGGTATGTTTATCACCCTCAAACTCTCTGACTCTTGATTTCTAATCAGTCCCGCATAATTCCTGTCCTATCTGATCACTCTTAACTTCTAACCTGTCCTACATAATTCCTGTCTTATCTGGTCCTATCCACAGCAATGGCGTCGTGTGAATTACATATCGGATCCTACTCATAAAATAGTCGCCAGCTTTCTGCCTCTTGTTACCGTTAAGGTTTGTTTATCATATTGCTACTTATTCCTGTCCCTATAGTCCATGTATGCGCCAGGTCTCTGGGTAGTAGATTCGAGCTGTGCTCTGTGAATAGTCAAAAACAAATCCCCCCTGAAAATCCTGCGGAAACATGTTGAAGAAAGGAGACAGTCTGTAAAATTCTGCGACTTTAATACAAAGGGAGGCCGGTCGCTGCCCCTAGGCTACCTATCAGTTGACAGTCAGTCAGTCAATCAATACAATGGCGATCATGTTTGTCACCATCGGAATTGAATGCTTACTGTACTTATACGTCCTTATCAGCAAACACGCCAGCTTTTTCTTGCTTATGCGTCCTTATCAGCAAACACACCGATCTTATCTTGCTTAAATGCATATGCCAAATGGCAGATTTGACCAATTAAGATCGACATAGTGCTGAGACTCCAAGCAAATTGCAAATTGGCATAAGAAAAGAACTCTCGGCCAAAGAAAAAAGAATAGCTACAATCTGTTTTCCGCATTACGTACTTCATCAAGAAAAAATCCTGAATGAAATCCGACACCGACAGGATCACCAGGAACAGCAATGAATTCTCATACGGAAACCAGAACTTCGTCATCAGATGGTCTTCACCAAGGACGAAATATGTGTAGGGGGCGAACTGTGGAGTTTAGATCACATTTTTTTATTTTTTTTTGGAGTGAGATATAGCAAATCTGCAAGGTTACAAAAACTCAAAGAAAATTGGGCCTACTGTCCTAGTGGTTAACAAACACAGATGCGTATTGAGACTTAGCAACTGACCAACTAAATTTAAGCAAACATGAGAGAAACAATTTACAAATAACGTGACAAAAAATGTGAATTATACCAGCAATAGCATCATATAGGAGACCTGCAACGTGACGCCTTCCATGATGAGATCGTATCCTAGCAATTCCCGCTGTTTCATTTTTCCAACTGTCTTCGGCTTACCCCATTTCATTGACTCTCGGTATTTTGCAAGCCAGACATTATTCTCGCCTACATCCGAAAACACGAAGACACGGTTACCGAAAGCAACCATATCACAAACCCAGAAGGACGCAAATCCTTGCCAATCCAAACAGTTCATCGCTGTCAAGCACGTCCCCACACCCGATACGATTTGAATCCAGGGGCCGATGTATTGTCTGACGTAGCCAATGTTTTCGTCAGGCCCTTCGAGGTTGTTTTGACACCAAACATAGCTGAGGTAGCCTATACGTTTCAGCGCAAAGAAGATCATTGGCCTCAACGTCTGCAATAATGTGCCCCACGTTCCATGCGATATAAATACGAGGTCCAATAGTATCCAAACACATATGATCAAGTTTCCCGCTACGAGGCCGTTCATTACCTTCACCACACGTTTTAGCCTTTCCCCTTTTTTTTCCTGAGCTGTTTCAGGGTCATCGGGGTCCTCATTCCTCTTCCGAAAATCCCACCAATCATCATACCCAAGCAAGGACCGGGCGCCTTCCTTATCCGTTTCAACAATTTGAGTGCTTGGGGCGCGCACAAACGCCGCAAATATCAATATTAGCTCCTCTTTGCGCTTATCGAGGATAATCGGCAAAAGGTTATATAATAAAACTTGCCAACAGAGGGTCGGAAAACCATGACGGACGTACACAAAAAGCACAGCGCGAAAGTTCATATGTTTTTGGTTCGCCACCACCTGTTTGGGTACAGTTACGATCATTGCAAGGAATATGCACAAGATCATCGACAACGTCCATTCCAGTTCGCAGTTTTCTTGTCCCAAATTGCAATACTCGGTGAATCCCGGCGCCACGAAGATCGTCTCTGCGATAAGGGAAATCGTGAATGGCAAAGCCAAGGTGACATACATACCCAGAAGGCGAAGGTGCCACACGAAATGTGGCTTCACTGATGGAACCAGATTGCCATCCGCATACACCGCCTCGAAGGACTCGCCTGGGTGTTGTTGGAAGATTTTTTGTGATATAAATGCGTTCAGTAGGCTAATCCTCATCCTCTTTCGCAGTCGATTTCTGCTGGCTTTCACTTCCACACTGTCTGAAAATCCTTCGCCTGAAGGTCGTGGTCGGGGAACAGTTACTGCGTCTGAGGCATTTAGACTTGAATCTGGCAGAGGCACTGAGGCTCCTTTTACTGAATCTGGCAGAGCCTGAGAAGGCACACTCCAAAAAAAATGCTGTCTAAACTCACTTATATCGGCGGAGACTGGAGGAAAAAGCCATTTCCCGGAATTCCCCAGAATAGAATGACTCTGAGGAACACTTGCGCCGGAGCTGTGCAACATTGGATCAGGCACCTTCTGCATGGCACCTTTAGAATCAGATAGCACCCCTTTAGACTCAGAGAGCATCTCACTGGAGTCGGGCAATGCCGGATTGGTCCAGTCAGGAGGTCCTAAGACCGGACTGCGGGGCCCGGTATTGAGGGGCCCAGTATTGAGAGGCCCGTTCATGTCGGCGACGATAAGGATGTGACACAGCTTTTGGAGATTTAGAATTAGAAGACCCTCGGAACACAGAGATTTAGAATTAGAAGACCCTTGTTACACAGAGACTTAGAATTAGAAGACCCTCTCTACACAGAGATTTAGAATTAGAAGACCCTCTCTACACAGAGATTTAGAATTAGAAGACCCTCTCTACACAGAGATTTAGAATTAGAAGACCCTCTCTACACAGAGATTTAGAATTAGAAGACCCTCTCTACACAGAGATTTAGAATTAGAAGACCCTCTCTACACAGAGATTTAGAATTAGAAGACCCTCTCTACACAGAGATTTAGAATTAGAAGACCCTCTCTACGCAGAGACTTAGAAGATCTTAAAGACCTTGATAGCAATATTTTAAAGACCTTTCAGATAGCAGTATTTTAAAGACCTTGCACTCGCGGGATCCGTAAGCACTGGAATGCAATCTGTTTACGGGTTGTTCGGGATGCGTAAACACTTCAATAGAATCAGATTGTAACTGTCAATCTGTTCACGGGTTGTGCCAGAACAATGTTCAGAACAATGCATCGGATCCAACCAAGATAGTACCAACAAAGATAGTAATACTGATACTCTGAGTATTACTCAGTAATATACTGGGCCACGGATCCAAAAAAAACTTCTTAAAGGGTCGTCGTCGCGTGATAAATTTAAAAAGACTCGGATTCAGCAAAGAGGGTTGCGTGAATCGATAAAAACAAGTAGTCTCTCGTTTTTTTTTCCTCTATGGCACATTTGGCAATTCAGTTTCAGTTTGCTATTGTGATCACAATTGAATAATAGTTTCAGTTTGCTATTGTGATCACATTGAATTGAATAATTAAATTTCTCAGAGTCAAATTTCCTGCGAGTCAAATTTCCGTCAAAATCAGAATTTGGAAGGAAAAAGGAGTCAGAATCGTACCGCTTTACAATTATTAACACACAATCACTAGATGCCATCTAAGATGGCAATGCTATTCCGAGAACATACGGAATCAACATCACAGGATGCTCATCACAAAACTGCTGCTCAGAACAGGATGCTCATCACGAAGATGCTCCTCAGAAATTCACTGCAATACCACAAGATGGCAAGGGACACATTACCACACTACTTCAGAACACCTTTCGTATTGCGCAATACAGACATGAAGTTAGGTTAATCAGATCCTGGGGAATCAGTTCCAGAAACTGTACATTATCTGTCTTTGGTGCTTTATGAGTCCAAGGATGCCTTACTCTTATTATGCCTGCAGCCTTAGACGTTGGTTCAAATTTCAAAAAAAAATTTAAGCTCTGCATGCCCAGACACCGCTGTACTACACAATGCACTGGCACAATACTTACTGTTTCATATCATAACGCACAATACTGTTTCATATCATAACTTAAACTTGAATAACTTGAATAATAGGACAGCAAGGTTGCTGAACCAGTGAAGTTAATTTCTGACGAGTTCGGAAAAACGCATTGATCATTGATCTGCATCAATGGTCATGATAATCTGAAACTGGTCGTCAAAAACTGGACACTGAGCAACGCATGGCGTCTGCAAAAGCGTAGAAAGAAAGAAAAAAAAAATCTTGCATCCACAAGAAAGTTTTTTTTTTTTTTTAGTAATGGTAAGCGATCTTACTGATTCAGTCTTACTGATTCAGTAACTGAACGAAGACAGACACTCAATCCTACTTCGACATGACGCCCTCGTACTTTAAGTCGTGCTCCTCAGATTCAATCATTCAGCCCGACCGTGCTTCTCAGATTCAGCCCGATATTATCGCCAATAAGAGACGAAAAATAGTACGGATATTACAGTAAATGGATCCTTGCAGAAATAGACGACGTGACCCTTGCAGCACTGGACACAGGTACAACTGTACTACATCCAGACTTTCGAGCTTCACTACATCTTTCGAGCTCCATTCTCTTCACGAGCTTCACTCAAGGTTTCTTCACAAAAGTTTATTGATTAGGTAGGGCGTCTATTTTCAAAATTTGTGGTGTCAAAAAAATTCTTGCGTTTTTTTTTCAATACAGCTTCAATGTTCTAACTAACTTCTCAGAATATGGCTGTTTCGCATAGTATAGCTTCGCAATCACGGTTTGTTAATTTCGCAATGCTTTAGTAATCTCAGAATAGCATGCGTGTTGCAATTGCGTGTGAACTGCTGTCAAGAATCTCACATTTCGTACTGTTTTCGAGGTATCATCATGATCTTCATCGGCGTGATAAGTACCATCGTGGTCGAGCTACCACGTTGCTAGTATATTCTTTGCTTCTATGGTCTTTGCTTGTGTGTTTCTTCTATGGTCTTTGCTAGTGCATTCATTGCTTCGTTTTGACAGTTTTCACTTTCTTTGGGTAAATGATCGTTGCTTCGTTTTGTTTTCAGAGATTCTCTCTCTTTTCTCTCTTATAATAAAACTGCTTCGTCTTGTTTTTACGTCCCTCTAACTTCTTTAATCAAGCTATCAAACCTACGGGCGTCTTTTTTTTGTAGTGCGAAAGTAATCGGAAAGTTACAAAATTAGATAATCGTGCTCGCTGCGTAATGCTTGTTAGAGTATTCAAACTTCGTATCTTAGTGCTCCTCAGAATATTCATCCTACGTATCATAATCTCAGTGCTTCTCAAAGTATTCATCCTGCGTAGTATCTTGCTTCTATGTTCTCAGATTCACGCTTCCAAATTCTCAAAAAAAATTTCAAAATCTCAGACACACCGTCATAGTGACGTGTGACTCAACACCGTCGACACAACGTCACGTGGGTTTATCATATGCCCTTCTTCAAGGCACTGCTCAGCTGTCATACGAAAAATCTCATCCACGAAAAATCTCATCCCTCACCCTTTTCAAATGCGAAAATCCCAACTTTTTCCTGTTCAAATGCGTATGCCAGATGCGCAAACAACCCTGAAAGCCCCGTCAAGGCAGCCAGATTCCAAACCAATGCAAAGTTTGCCCACGAGAAAATCGTCCGGCCGAAGAAAAACGAGTACGTACACCCCGTCTTTCTAATGACGTACTCCATCACGAAGACATCCTGGATCAGGTCGGAGACACAGAGGATCACTATATAGAGGAGAGAATCTTCGTAAGGGAACCAAAAACGGGTCATCAGATGTTCTTCGCCGAGGAAATAGAAGGCGTAGGGAGCGAACTGTGAAAATTTTTTTGAGTTTGGAAACAATTCGAGTTTCAAAAAAATATCGATTAGCTTATGGGTCACCGCAGCGCAATTGCTTATGCACTACTATACCACAGTTTTTGAGCTATCGTAATACTGAGACAAAACATATCAACACAAAATCATATAGGAGACCTGTCCGCCAATCATAATGGGAAAAAAAACTATTACTGCTAAAAAATCAATGTGCTGAAAAAATCTGTATAGTATACCATCAATATCATCAGATAGCTCAACTGCAACGATACGCCTTCCATGATGAGATCGTATCCCAACAACTCATATTGCTTCATCCTCCCAACCGCTTTGGGTTTGCCCCACAGCAATTGCGCCCTATACCAGGACAACCATTGGCCTATTTTTCCACTGTTTTTCCCACTAGCTATCGCCTGAGAAGTCGTGCCAGCCTGAGAGGCGCCTTTGCCTCCTATATCCGAGAACGCAAACACTCGATTCCCGAATGCCAGCATGTCACACAACCAAAACAACGCAAATGCTCCTCGCGAACTACAATTCAGAGCCGAGAGACAGGTCGCCATACCCATAATCAGCTGAATCCACGGGCCCATGTAGAGTTTGGCGTATCCGACTTTAGAAGTTTCACACCCGAAATTAGGTAGTTGGTTCTGGCAATAGATATGCATCAGATAGCAGGCGCGTTTTAGAGTAAAGAATAACGCAGGCCTAACATTCTGCAGAAAGTCGCCCCACACACCGGTCGAGATGAAACCGAGGTCCATCCCTGTATAAATCATCAACCCCATACTGCCGAGAAACATCATTTGATTATTTCGCACCAAAGCTTTCAGGTTTTCACCCTTTTTCAGCTCTTTTTGATTTCCTGTTTCATTATTGAGCGCAGCAATATGTTTCGGACTCTGATTGAGTCTGCTATTCTGTGACGGTGTCTGATGGAATCCTGCCACCTGAGAGGGCGTGACAGCGAGTGTATTACTGTTGGGACTGCTACTGGTCTGAGGAATTGTACTAAGTTGTGTTTTTTGTGCAGCTAACCGTGCGTCTCCTTCTGGATCGTTATTTCGGCACCTGAAATCCCACCAATCATCGTATCCTAGCTGATTCCTTGAGCCCTCCTCAAAACCCTGGAACGCAGTCTGCAAACAGCGGACCCACAAACCGAAGAGCACCACTAGATTTTGCTTTGTCGTGTCGAAAATCAGCGGCAATGTGTTTATCATCAGTAGCTGTAACAACATGCCTGGGAGAGCGACACGAATGACGACGAACTTGAAGGTCCACCAATTCAGTTTTTCGATGTCACCATACACCTGCTGCGCATGCAATGGGGCTGTACTCACAAATCCGTTTAGGACGGTTGACAAAGTCCATTCGAGCTCGCAATGGTCTTGTCCAAGATTGCAATTCCTATAGCCAGGAGCTACGAATATAGTTTCGACGATGATGCCAAGAGTATACGGCAACGCCAGTATCACATAGAGTCCGAAAACTCGCGCATGCCAAGTAGCATGCCCTCCACGAGCAACCAACAAACCATTTTCATCAATAGCATCGAAAGACTCGCCTGGGTATTTTTGGAAAACTTTCTGCCTGAAAAATCCACTTGACGGCCCTAATCGCGATCTTTCGGGCGTGAAGAGTGATAATTGTTTGGAATGTTGAGGGGAGGGAGCGTTTAAAAAGGAGACTTGCGAGGAGTGCTGTTGTAAATGTGATAGCTCCTTTTGTAAAGATTCTCTCTCTACAGCCTCTCCGCAGCCGCTCATGCCAGATTTACCACTGATATTCAAGGGGACTACCTGATTCTTTTTCAAGGGGACCGTTTTTTTGCTTTTTGTGTCTATTTTGACTTTTGCCGCTGAATCGTTTCGCGAGTCCGTGGGTGCTGCAGATGTAAATTTGCCTGGCACCTCAGAGGTGACCTCTGACGGCCCGGTGTGGCCGAAAGCTACAGGCGCTGCTGGCCCTGATACCCCTCCGATAGCGATCTGGAGCGGTTCTTGAGTTGAATCATACTCTACAGTCGCCCTTTCTGTTTGCGTCATATTTGGTTCCACCTGAGTCGTGCTTTCTGTGGTGTATTGCATCCGAGATACTCGTTTGTAACTCCTGTTGCAACTAGTATACGGCCAATAGGGATCAACTTCACACACACCGTACTAAAACCAGGAAAATGCTGGTCTATTGTTTCTATGTCAATCGTAAGTAAATCACTATCGCGGATAGAAATGTCAATCGTATATCTGAGAGAGTGATAATTTTTTTTTTTTTTGACTACACTGTACACAGGACACGGATCATGTCGATGAGTAACTATCGACTTTTTTTTTTTTTGACTACACAGGACGCGGATCATGTCGATGAGTAGTAACTATCGGCAAATTTTTTTTTTGACTACACAGGACACGGATCATGTCGATGAGTAACTATCGGCAAATTATTTTTTTTGACTACATAGGCCACGGATCATGCCGATGAGTAACTATCCGCAAAATTCAACAACCGCGGTATTTGACACGCGGTATTTGACAGTCACACTGAACTTATTTTAATCATCACTGTGTCAACTTTAGAAATTAGAAACCGGATCGGATCCGGCGGATCCAAAAAAAAAAATGTTCGTTTCTTCAACGAACCTGTGTCGATGATAATTCCGACGCTGATCAGAACCTGGCATTGATTCGATTACAATTAAATTTGCTTTTTTTGTTTCACCCTCGATTGTTGCAGGTCTCGATTGTCGCAGGTCTCGATTTGCTTCTCAGACACATCGCTCGCGAAACACACTTCAACAACGAGAATACTTACACAGAGAACGTTCCATATCCATAGCCCATATGAGAACGTTACATCACCGATTCTTTCTCACGATCATTGTACAATGATTTATACAGACTAGTATACAACGCGAAAAAATTTGGACACACTCGAATGTCCACCGCGGCTATTTCTGACTTCATACGATCTCCACACACTCATAATCCTCCCGTTGTCACTTTAACAACCCCCACACCGAATAGAATCAAAAGTTCCAAACTCGCAAGAACACGCTTCCTACTATTGCGCAACACAGACATGAAATAAATGCCTGGACCATCAGTTCCAGAAACATCATAAGTTTTTGGTGCTCTAGTCCAAGG
>Ga0099797_101170_pt1 | contig 14635 bp, 13 predicted proteins | sample Uncmet_Sort48C_1_FD_89871 | JGI IMG/M metagenome (GOLD analysis project Ga0099797, IMG submission 89871) | Marine eukaryotic communities from CALCOFI LINE 67, Pacific Ocean - C012_Sort48C_1 | ecosystem: Environmental > Aquatic > Marine > Oceanic | place: Pacific Ocean: Monterey Bay | collected... | reverse complement strand
GTCACGGAGGGCTTTCGCCCCATCAATGTCATAGTCCATTGGAGGGTGGAACCGCTGCTGCTGCTGACCTTGCTGCTGCTGCACCTGTTGCCCAGCTCCGCCCCCTTTACCGTTGCCTTTGCCAGCCCCACCAGAAGTGACACTGCCACCCAGATCGCCCGACAGAGTGCCCTTGCCATCCACCGGAGCCCCCCCTTTAGGACCCTGCGGGCCAGTGTGGTGGGCAGGGTCTGAGGGCTTGACCAGATATTTGCCACAACGAGGGCAGTGCACATCAGTGCAACTGCACCAAGCACCACAAGAGCGAGGCCCGCGGCACTGAACGGGCTCAGCCCCGGGATAGGCATGCTGAACCCTGGAGCTCCAGGGGTAGCGACGGGGGTCGACCAGACCCGGGGTGTAGCCGGCAATGTTAGAGGTCCGCTGCCCGCTAGAAACGGCATGCTGCTGCCCATCCCGCCGCTTCCTCCAATCTCCCCGCCAATCGCCCTGCACAACTTTGAAAGTGGTGGCCATGCTCTGCTGCTGCCGACCAACGGCAGACCAGTAGTCATACTTGCTCATTGCCCAATCGCCAGCAGAACTGGAGAAATGACCTTATGATACACCCTGAGCCAAGATGGCGACGGATATATACCCCCAAGCCCGCTCTGCAGGGGACCAGCACAATGTTTGGTGAGTACCAGCAACCGGCACACACCAAATTATTGTCCAGGACCAAAGTCAGACAGCAGGCCTTGAGCCAAAATGGCTACGGATCCTTGACATTCATGCTGGAGGGTGATCTTTGTATGGCCAGGCAGTTGTGCAATGTTCTGCGTGAGTCGTTTCACAGTGTTCCCAAAACGATCACGCAGGCGACAAAGAAGATTGGCTTTTACAAGAACTTGCCTCGCAGTGAGGCCTACAAGTCGCTGCATTTGCAAGCTTCTGAGGCTCAGGTGACTGCAGCCACGACGTTGGCCACCTGCAGCGAACCACTGACTTCCAATGACCCGAGCACACCAGGCTTGCCACATTCTCGGTCATCTGGCATTGCGAGAGGAACTTCAGGAGTCGCCGCGGTTCAGGATTTCGATGTGGTGCAGCCTGCAAGGAGAGGGCTGCCTAGTGATTGTCGGGCTGCAAACTGGTTGGGCAGAGGAGCTGGAACTGGCTACGATAAGCGCAGATTTTGGCTCCTGGAGTGCGGCAGTGGCGGTGCCGGGTATATGTCTAGGCCATGGTGAGGTTCAAAGTCCATTCTTGTTTGACCAGTTGGCTGGTGCAATGTTACTTCCACTATTGTTTACTCAGTTCTCACCGCAACTCCGCCATGAACTGAGCAGACAAAGGCGGAGTTGCAAAATGAGACTCACAGATGTATGATATGCAAGTTGTTTGCGGGAGATCAGACGAAACAAGGTTTTTTGAGTTTTCCATGGTTGTGCTGCCTACTGATGAGTGGTTCATCTTCGTAAGGAGACAACACCGCTGCATTGTATACTTATGAGTGGTGTATGGTCGTACTGACACAGCACCGCTGGATGGACCACATGCTTTTGAGTGGTGCATACTCTTAATGTGACAGCACCGCTGGATTGCATACTTCTGAGTGCATGCATTCGAGTGGTGCGTCCTCGTAATGTGACAGCACCGCTGGAGTGTATATTTAGGAGTGGTGCATAATTAGTCGAGATGAGACAGCACCGCTGGATCATGTACTTGTGAATGGTGCATACTCGTAATGTGACAGCACCGCTGGATTGCATACGTATGAGTGGTGCATGTGAGTGGTGCGCACTCGTAATGTGACAGCACCGCTGGATTGCATACTTGTGGGTGTTATGAGGCAGCACAGCTGGATCACATGCTTGTGAGTGGTGCAAACTCGTTATGTAACAGCACCGCTGGCTTGCAGTCCTGCATAGTCATGATGACATAGCACGGCTGGATCACATTCTTGTTAGCGGTGCGTATTCGTAATGTCACCGTACCATATGAAGAGAAAATACCCAGGACAAATATATCTACCCCATTACCAGGACCAGTTCAATCGAACAATAGAGCAGAGTTATATGCACTCTGGCTAGTAGTAATGAATATGGAAATAGTGGGAAAAATAGACTTCTTCACGGATAACAAGATAGTCAGAGACACAATACTGAAAGGAAAGCTCAGAGCCAGATTAGCCAATCATGGTGATCTATGGGCAGAAATATTCGAGCAGATAGAAAAGAGAGGACTCGAGGTAAAAGTATACTGGATGCCCAGTCATACTGACACCCAGCCGAAGAAGAAAGAAAGGCACCAGAGTGGATGAAAGAATGGCATGTACAAGGCAACAAGGCAGCCGATGAGTTAGCGGTTGCTGCAGCAAGCCTGCATGAAATACCGAAAGAGCAGGCAGACAAAGTAATAAAGATATATAAAGATCTACACAATATACAAAATAGGATAATAGAGGTTACCAAAATGTATCCTCAGAGGAAATATAATAAGACTATACTAGAGAATGTATCAGAGAATAAAATAACATATAAAGATCAAATATTAGATCTGTTGCAGTCATCCCAGCATGATTGCACTATACACAATAACAGATTACACTGCAGTAAGTGTAATTCCAGTATACATATAAAGGCAACGCACATAAAAGATTTTATATCATCATCCTGCCTCTCACCAGAGGATAACTATTGCTTCGCAGTAGGACACCAACATACACATCATTCTCATCGAATGAAAATATACGGTGGAGTATATATGTGCATACGATGTGGCGGAACAGGGTCGAGGAAGCTAATCAAATTAGCCAGGCCATGTGAAGCCCCGACGAGCCGAGGACAACAGAATATAGATGCATATGAACCAGGAACCGCACCTGCTGGATATAAAGGGTGGCATATAAAAAAGTACATCTACAGGAAAACATAGCAGTTAACAATGTACAAACACTTGTTGACAGGATGCATAAAAAATACAAACATGAACATGAGAAACAGTACACATATGATGCCGATGCTGACTCAGCATTCGATGAGGGGCCCAATCCAACCGACGGGGGTTCCGAATCCGAATCTGACTAATCTATCCCTAATACCGTACCATAATGATATGCTGTAGGGGCATGCGCGCTTTTGAACCTCCGGGCTATGGTGCACATCGACTCAACACCGTCAAATGAAAAAATGAAAATGAAATACAAGGACAGTGTTACGAACATGACAAGGCAATGAACCGAAAGTGCCACGAACATGTTACGAAACAAACAACGAAAATTAACAACACAAACGAAAATCGCACGAACATATTACCAAAACAAAACCCAAACCCTCCGTAAGTACAGCACCCAAAACTACACGAGCGCCGGGGCCAATATATATATATATATATATATATATTCATATAGTTGACCCAGGTGTTGAAGCACAGGCTCTGCACTCCATTGTTTCCGAAGGACCGACATATTCCAAATCACGGAAGGCTGCAGACCGATTCGCATAAAGGTCGTTGACACAAGAATAAGTTCGAAAAACGAATTTGAGAAAACGAAATTGTCTGCTCCAAGTTAGTTAGTTAAGAAAGTGAAAACGAAAACGAATGATGACCGGGCCGATGATAGTTAGCAAACAAAACGAAAACGAAAACGATTGGATTTGAATAGTTAGTAGTTTCGTCTTTACCTGTCCCCGGGAGAGTATTATGATCAGGGTTGTCGTCGAGGGGCCGAATTCCCTCAAGAATAATCGAGGTTGGAATATTTGGGCTTGCATGGTCAAGCAAAGACATGAAACATGCCAACACCAGACCAATATAATTATTTGAATTTGATTGACCCCGCATGGGGCGGCGGCCGAATGTGGTGCATTATAATATATTGGCGTTGTGTTGACATGTCCTTCTTTGGCCTGGGATGCCCACATATTCCAAGTTTACCCTTATGATTTGGAAGTGAGAGTATCTTTTCCTAGGCGGCAACATCTTAGTTACCCTCCCACAATTATTTCGCTCTCGGCTAGAGCCTCCATGCTGTCATGTGATGCACCAGCAGAAACATACTGCTGAGACAGTCGATACGATTCTTCACCTATCCATATATATATACGGTTGGTGGACTAAGTTAAGCAAAACTATGGTCGGTTTTTTGTTTGGGTGCGTTTTTCGAATAGGTGTTCTCTCTGAAGGGCTGGCCAAACAACTCCCAACAATTGTAAAAAATACCAACATGTTTGGATCTTATCGACTGTACAATGGTTTCACCATTCCCACATGCACATTCGATGCAACAAACACCCCAGATGCATTTAAACACGCCTCCGACCTTTTTTGAAGGGCCCCGGGCCGGAAAGTAGGGTTTAGGGACCCGGGACCGGAAATTGGGTATAGGTGTTGCTCAAGTATGTCCATCACTACTCTGCATGGGATAATAATCTGTCAAAGTACATAGTGCTTTTCTGTATCCCTACATACTATATGACACCTATTGTGCTTGCATGTATGCTCATCTCTTGCTATCCGCAGCTATCTTCCAGTTCTCACAGCAGACCCTTTTGCATCGCCCAGTGTAGTGCAAAAGGACATAGCACGGTTTGCACCCAGTGCACTTGAGACTAGGATCGGCTTTCCGCACCGCCTCGCCCGATGAACGAGCCGCCGCCGGATTCCGCCGATCCGCCGCCCGGTAGACCTGGCCCCTTGGCTAGTTCTCCCGTTCTACAGGTCATGAGCCCCTCTACGCTTGACACCGGGCCCCATGGGCCCGCGTCACCACTGCAGGACCCCACGGTCCTTTCCGACCCCCAACATGCCCCCACAGACGAACCCAACACACCGGCACCTCTCCCATCTCCCCCTCCCCAGCCCCTCCCAGCCCCACAAGACTTGATCGAGGAGGTGGCCCGCGACACCATCGAAGACAACCCCACCCTCAACCCACAGAGTGTCATGGAAGTCGCCCAAATGTTGAGGGAACAGAGATTGGTTTGGGAGGTCGCCCAACAGTTAAGGCATGTTAATCTGTTAAGGGAGCAATCCCTTCTTCCCCCACAATCCACATTGCCCAATTCCCCGCCAATGCCCCCTACCTTCGAGTATGGCACTTCATTTGAGTACCCCACGGATATCTATGGATTGTTGCATCCTAGAAACCCCACAGATTACAAGCCCTATATCCAAACAATTGGGAGACCATATGTAACCACATAATGGCCCACGTAACCCCTCAAGATATATTTCGAGCGGCGTATAGACCGCCTACCACACAAGATTTTACTCGAGTCATCGCATCCGCAGTGGGGCAACTCACCACGGACGGCGACCCCACGACTATAATAACGCCTTCGGCACCCGCCGAGCCACCAGAGCAATCTGGTAGCCCACATATATACAATTTGGCTCAAGCCACCGCTTCCACATCGGGGCAACCCATCATGGACAGCGACCACGTGGCTCCCATGCTTTCGGCAACCACCACCGCACAACATGCGTCGCCACATCCTGCCGTCAACCACGAGTCGGACGCTCCTACTGATCAGCATGCTCCCGACGCCGACTCGTGGATGTCTCGCTTCATCTCCGCGAGAGTCCATGGCCCCGACATCCCTCTTCCTACCACACCACAAGAAGAGATTCCACCACCCTCTGGCGAACTCCCACACACCCCTCCAGATTACGGGGGGACTTCACCCTCACCGACCGACACCTCAGAGTACAGCCCTCCATTTGCATTCACCCATGGTGTCCTCCACCCACTACGGATTCCTTCACCTCCAACACCACCCGATCCTTCGCATCCCATCACCGAGGTTGCACCATCCTCCAACGAGGCAGATGCAGCCGCCAACCACAATCACATGCTACCACAAACCCAACCTTCAGACCAAATGAGTATCTCCTCAGCTGCATCAGGCGATGCCACTCACGTTGCGAATCCTAACACCAGAGAAGCCATCCAAGGCAGACTTCGAACGAGGCATTGTCACACAGGAACAGCTCAGAGAGGCAGTAATACGCATCGCAGCTCACCGCCAAGAGTACAACGCTGAGGCTCCTCCCAGCCCTACAAATGCATCAACAGAGGTCCTCGGAGGCTCTGTGCATACTCCTGAAGAAGACGAGGAATCAGATTCCACGCATACCCCCACCAACGGCAACGCCATGTACGCCAACGCTACAATGGTAAGCCTCAACCCCTTCACGGTTGATCGCAACGTCCTTCGAGGAATGGGAGATTACCTCAGGGTCACACCCCACACAGGAGCAACAGACCGACAATTGCGTCGCGAATTCCGTAGCCTACTACGTGAACAAGCTGCACGTGAACGCATCCAAGCAATCTATGAGGCATTGGGACGTCAACTCATGGCTAATCCATGGCCACCACAAACCGATCAAACTGCACCCCCAGACACGCCTCCAGAACCTGACCAACCAGCTCCAGAACCCGACCAACCCGTTCCAGATGCACCTCAAGTGGAGCCCGCCGCACCAGACGATGCCCCGACACCTCCTGAGTCAGAAGGTATAGCCTCCGATGCGACCGCAGAACCATTTGGAGAATAGGAATGGTTGCTGCACAACCGTCGCGAGACGGCTATAAGCACAGAAAACATGCTAACAGCCGAGGTACGCAACTACCACAACACAGTTGCTAGGTACCACATGATCCTTGCCAGCGGAGCCACCTCCACTCTATGGCAAGAAATTGATGAAATATGCAATAACATCGACGAGCTGTGTACCCACCTCCCATTCGGACTCACCAACGAGGAATATGACAACCTCTTCACCCTCGGCTCAGACGGTGAGCCCCAGGTCCCGCACACAGCCAATGCACCATTACGCATCTATGCAGACGCTCTCTTAAACGGAGAGCTGACAGCCGCTCCTGATTACCCAGATTCGACCGTGATGCTTCGAGCTCTCTCGGCACCCACGGCGGAGGATCTTCGACCATGGGCACCGGAGACTCCTTCCGAGAACGAGTGGCCTGTCACTTACTCTCTTCCTACACCCGACCAAAGCCCAACCTCTGACCAAGCTTCCGTATCAAGCTACGCTCCATCTCAACTCTCGATACACACCGCCTCCCACTATGTGGCACTTGAGGATGCCTATCAACACATGACAAACACCCTCAATAACCCACCAAGCGGGCTTCCCCGCTCACAATCCCCATCACATCACAGTACGCCCTCGCACACTCCCACCAGCACAATCTCGGGCACAACCCGCCCAACAGCTCTACCACCCACAGCCTTCACCCAGGATCCACTCAACCCCTTCCAACTGCTACGTCGATCCCCATATTACGAAAGAATGCAGTACTGGGACAACTCCACTGATCAGGACACCAACTCACCTCGCCCGGAAACAATCGATCCAATGGAGGGACCTAGCACAGCCCGATCTACACCAATAACACACCAGTCGGCGCCAACAGCCTCAACCCCGATGTCCACCGAGCCAGATTCCAGCGCAGACGAACAACAGGCGCAAAACACTTTCAACGCACAATACAACGCCACTTCAACTGCAAGCGACATCTCCGATGCTCGCCTCACCATGGTCCTAGTGCGTGCTTCAGAGGATGAGGCACCGCCAGGTGCCGACACCCCACACCGCATGCACCTTTCTCCATTCAATTCACCACGCCCACAACCAAAAGCTGCTCCCTCTCCCAGATCTTTCCTGCAACAACGAGCAGACAACATATGGAGAGTTCAACAGGAGTGTGATGCTCACTATCCTGCCTCCATGCGATCTACCACAGTCAACATGCCACCTCCCAACGCCGCCGCTCCCAAAGGAAAAGGCAAAGGCAAACAACGACCGCGCATCCTTAGCACGCAGCCGTCAGACGGCATGGCCGGCATGGCCGTGACAGGTGCACGAGCAGATCGCAGACAGCAACAGCGAGATGCTGATAACGCTGTCCGAGCAGCCGCTGAGCGAAACACACAAGAGAGCATCTCCAACGCTCGGGCCAGACAGGACCGCATCGACAGAGAAAACGAAATGAATCTCCAAATTGCGTTAAGACGCTCTGCCCGTTCAGACGAAGACCCGGAGTCCGTCATTCCTCACACATCCTCATCCAGTCACCACTGGGAACAATACGAAATGGATGTCGATGACGAACACCAACCACCGCAACCGGACCCTGTAGTCCCGCCACAACAACCAGAAGCAACTCCGTCCCTATCATCAGACCAACCAGAACAACATCCATCACCTGAGGCCCCCAGCGACTCCGATTCGCTAGCGCCCCACCACCCACACATACCACCGTCACCACCACCAGAACGACCGCCCACGCTAGAAGAGTTCGCTGAACTCATCAGGCAAGACGAACTTGAAGCACAAGCCAACCGCAACCCACAAACTCCTAGTGACAACGAAAGTTGGCTCCTTCCATATCTTGGCCAAGAACCATCACCCATGGTAGACACTAGCCCCAGCCCCAACAGGCTAGTACCCATCTTCGAGGCACAAGAACCACTTCTCGAAATTGTCCCACAACCAATTCACGAAAACAACGCAAATCAACCCCCAGCCCCAGAACAACCACCCGGTACTCCACCGCCACCCCACAGACCAGACCATCCCAGAACCCCATCTCCGTCAAATAGCCACGGCCCCACCGAGGAAAACGCAGAGTCAGAGACCCCCGTCTCCAGCTCGGAAAGCTCCACGCCATTCGAGAGAGAGTCAACCCGCCCACTCTTTCCCCCAGATCTCAGAGACATGGAGATCGTACGACTACGCAACATGCGAGACGAATGGATCAGCAAAGGTATGCCACATGAATCCGTTGCAAAAATCTCTCGCTCTCTTGCTGCTCTTGAGGCAGAACAACTCTGGGACCAATGGGTAGACGAGATCCCGTCACACCCAGAATGGCACGAGCCTATGACACCACAAACAGCTTTCCACCATCTCTGGACCGCACCCAACTGTCCTCCGCAACCACCTCCCCCCATCGGGTCTACCCCAAACCCATCAGGACAGGAGCATCTGTGGCACTGTGAGGTACGCCCAATCTCTAGGCGTGCTCGCGAGGAATACAACTGGCAGCGTCACCCTCGCTACCCAGGATGGTCGGCAGGCCCAGCCGATTGGTCAGCTGATGACGCCCTCCCCGCCAGACCTCACCCTCATGACCCACTTCCCGACGGTACGACCCAAGCTCAACTGAATTGGGAAATACAGCTGGAGGCACAGGTACGTTGGGAAGCACACCTTCGACAACTTCACGCAGAGCAACCACTGCCCGACTCTCCAATGTACGAGCCCACATCACCGGCACCAAGCTCACCCAACTCCGAACACCACACATCAGACAACGACATGGTAAACAACACCGACACCACTGATCCAAACAATGCCACCAGCGATTCCGACGAAAGCCAGATGAGCAATCCAAATCATCCGCCAACGGCATTGACACCGCGACCGCGCACACCTGACACCGATAACGAATTGCACTCTGCTCCTCACACCCCAACGGACACCTCCACCAGCTTTCCTTCACCCCCACAGACACCACGCCATCTTCCAACAACCAGCTCAAACGGCGCATCGTCAAGCCACCTTGACGCACCGCGCAACATCACACGGCAAACCACCCCAAGGCAAACACCTTCCTTGTCGACAGTGGCGCCTCACCCTTCCTCGTCGACAAACGGGCCTTGATGGGACATTGCCACCAATGTCACCTCCCTTACTCGCGGAACTACCAGGGAGACATGCACGGATTCCTTGCATGCACACAATGCCCAAACCTGGCATGCTACGATTGCGCCAAATGGCATACATATGACACCAGATGCGGCAATTGCTTTACCAGGAATCCCAAATCCGCACGCCCAGTAGACATCTCCCCAGATCTATGGGTAATCATGAGCAATAGGGAGCAACGCAATGCCATCAATGAGCGTGATCCCAACCAAACAATGCATCCTTTTCCACACCCAGACAGCCTCCCCACAGCCCTTCCCATGATCCCTATACAACCTGCCAATGCCATGGACACGTCCACCGATCTCATAGGCATTGCAGACGGTTTTGACGAAAACAGCTTCGAACGGGCTTTGGAAGACAACCTCTTCAACCTACCACAACCAATTGCCGACGCCTCCCCACCTGCACAAACAACTCCCACGACTAAAGTACCGCCACTGGACCTCACAAAGCTACAAACTCCACGTCAAAAACCAATGCCATACGGCCCAGTAAAACCAACCAAACACACGCTTCAACCAATCGAAGACATTTCACCACTCAAACAAGAGCTGGTAACACAACATACCAACGATCAAAGGGAAATCGACTCGCTCAGAGAACAACTCCAACAACAAATCACACGATCCGAGCAAATCGAATGGCAGGCCAACACCCTTGTTGAGTCAGCCCAAGAACAGGTTGGTACATCAACGAGACATTTGCAGGAAGAGGCGGAGATAGCCATCTCACAACAGCAGAGCATCATGCGACAAGAGCTTGAGTTTACTCTCAACACAGCCACCTCCGAGATGCAAGAATACGAAAAACACATCCAGTCCCTGCAGACGTCTCTTCACCAACAACGCGACCTACTCACAGATCAACACACAGCCTCTATCCAACAACAGCAGTCGCATATGGCGCTTCAATGCGAACAAGCCCTATCGGAGCAAGTTCTTCGCGTTCGCACGGAAGCACAAGAGCAAATCTCCATCCTCAACACCAACACCACCAAGCTGCAACAACAATACACACAAGCCCTGCAACATCAACAACAACAACACACACAACAACTTGACCAACACATTGAACGCCTCAATGCGGCATCCGCTAGAAATAGCACACTGCAGAACGAAAACCGCGACCTCAAACGACAACTTGAACAATCCAATACCCACATTCCTGCACTCCAAACCGCTGACCCGGACCAACGCCGCGAGGCGCAGATCCAAGAACTTCAAATCCGACACGAGGCCACCCTCAAACAATCCGGCTTACGCTATAACGAACTACATCACAAAATGGTGGAACAAAACAACCATGCACAACAAACCATCCAAAACCAGACCACAGAAATCTCCACTCTGCAAGCCACCATAACAGCACAACAAGAAACCATCGCAAAATTACAGTCTGGCAACGACTCCATTACCATGGAAAACATCACCCTTCACGCACAAATCCAACAGCTCCAAGACCAACTGATGGAAACCATCGCCAACCCACCGCAAGAAAACTCATGGCACTCCTGCCCTGACGACGCCGCAGACAGGCAGGAGGACGAGGACGACGAACCCTACAACAGCGAATGGGACGGCGAAGACTCTGAGGAACCCTGGTGGGAAGATGAGTTCATTCCATGTGAACTGTGCGGCGAAAATTGGCAAACGCCAACATGCTGCGAAGTCATTAACGCTCAAACTCGCACAGCTACCAACGAACCACCCCTTCCACCACCACAACATCCACCACCAGGCCTCGAACTCAAAGACACCGAAATCAAAACTACCAGAGAAACCAAAGCCACCACACCACGGGACCCAGAAGGGAAACCTTCAGAATCCCCCAATTCACCCATCCAAGCCCTCGCCAATGTCTTTGCACCTCTCATCGAAGTCCTTGCCAAAACAAAGGCTCAGACAAAAAGTGGGGTACAGAGTCCGCGGAAGTCAAACTAGACAGGTGGCCGCGCGATGCGGCGGAGTTTCCCTCATGGTGGACTAATATCTGTCGCATCATCGCCGCGGCAAGCGGCCGGCCTCAACTAGCACACAAGTGGATAATGGAGATCCCCGACGCGGCTACCTGGGAGGAAATCATTACCGACTCCGACCACGAAACTTTGGACTTCAAAATCCGCGTCTCCATGGACCACATAGCACCAGCAGAATTTAAGCGCCAAATCGACCTCCTCGACAAAAACCTTGAACCTACAAAGGGCATGATAGGAGGACGACAATCGCTTTGGCTCATGTTTCAGTCATTTAAGACTGATGACATAGAACGCGAAATCAAAGGCGTCACTCATCTGATCTCACTGCGCATCCAAGGAAACAACCTTCAACTGTTCCTTGATCAGTGGGATGCCGCCCTCGCGAAAATCCCCACGTGCGAGCTGGCAAAGGACGAAAGGTGGCTCACATCTCTTTTCCTAGCACAAATCGAAGATGTGCCTGCACTGAAGCTAGACCTCCAGCTGTACAAAAGAGAAATCCGTCCCAAACCTCCCACCTACGAAGACCTTCGGACGCTCGTGAAAGAACACCTACAGCACAAAAAGGAGGCAGCAAACTCAACAGCACTTAAGAATGCTCCAGCCTTTGGTCTCGCTGCGTACACAGCCGGAGAATGCAGATTCTTTCGCCGCGGTGGATGCTCTCGTGGCAATGCTTGCTCATTTCTCCATATTCCCGCCAACGCGGGAGCCGACAAAGGAAAGGGCAAGAAAGGCAAAGGCAAAAGAGGTACCAAAGGTAAAACCGACAAAGGCAAAGGCGACCACGGCAAACAATCGCCGAAAGGCGATTCCAAAGGCAAAGACTACAAAGGCCAACCAAAAGGAAAAACCAATCAATGGCAACAACAACCACAAGGCAAAGCCAACCAGTGGCAGCAACAACCACAAGGCAAAAACAACCAATGGCAACAGCAACAACAAGGAAAAACAAATCAATGGCAACAACCAGGCAAGAACAACCAGTGGTCCCCCAAGGGCCTAGGCAAGGGACAATCCCAGCAAAATGACGGAAAAGGAGGCAAGCCCCAACGAAAAGGCTCTCCGTCCCCCACGAGACCATTTCTACCACCCTTAGGCACCACTGTCCAAAAGCAGGCCACCCTGCGTGGAGTTTCTCCAAGCGGACGTCAGAACGCCAAGCCATGCATCAATTACCTCAAAGGACACTGCCAGCACGGACGCGACTGTGGCTACTGGCACACACCGCAATGCCGCCACTTCCTGCGTGGCACTTGCGTCATGGGTGACAAATGCATTATGAAACACGGCAAAGGGAAAGGAGCCTGGGCCGCCCCTGCCGCAGCCACCCAACAACCACTACTTTACACGCCACAAACCCAAAACATTGGGGGACCACCGCAAGGCGGACACCCCAACTCACAACAACAACAACAACAACAACAACAGCAGCAACAACAGCCCCAACAACAACAGCAGCATCAACAACAACAGCAACCACAACAACAACAGCAGCAGCAAACTCAACAGCCCCGACGTGGACGTGGCCGTAGCCGCGGCGCCACCCAACAGCAACAGCCAAACGACCAGTGGCAATGGCAAGGCCCCCACGTCACAGCTGCACTTGCTTCGCCAGCACAAACCAATAACCCCACACAACCCACACCTGCGCCACCTTCCACTACGGACACTCCCAAGCACACAGACTTCGACGGCAATACCCATGATTCTCCACAAGACATGATCGAAGCTATCCGCAATCTTGACTGGTAGGACGCTGGTAGGTCTCCTATAATGGGAACTGTAAAACCAAGCGTTGACATTCCATTTCTTTGCCCAGCCACTGCCCCACACCGCGCAGTGCATTTTGCCCCTGAGGCCAGTAGAAGAGCCTCATTGCATGAGAAAAATCCATCATTAAAAAGAATTCGCTCTCCTAGCTCTTCCGAAGGCTTTGGCAAGCTAACTGATTCGCCAACAGCCAAACGCGAAAATCCAGTAGCACCTTACTTTAGCAACGAAAACAATTACGCCGACGCCACAATCCAGCACATTGCCAAAGCTCAGCAACGTGCCCTTGATAACCAAGAATCAATCGATCTTGATCAACAACAATGGCACAACTATGCCAACTTCTTTGTCACCACACCCACACCACCCAAACACACAACACCTCTCACCATCGGCACAGACTGCTCTGGACTCGACACACCTCTGTTCGCACTCGCACAGCTTCAAATCCCGCACGTCCACGTCTTCTCCAGCGAGAGCGACCACAAGACGCGTCAAGTTCTGGTGAGAAATCACCATCCTATTCATCTTTATGACGACGTCACGCTACGAGACAACTCAACCACGCCACGAGTTGACTTGTACATAGCCGGTTTTCCCTGCCAAGCCTTCAGCCGAGCAGGCCTTCAACAAGGCTTCCATGACCCAAAAGGCAGAGGGACCATATTCCACTACATCCACGATTACATCAACAAACAACGCCCAAACATCTTCATCCTTGAAAACGTCAAAGGCCTAACCACACTAAACGACGGTAAATACCTCAAAACCATCCTAAATGCCCTGCGGCATATAGGATATGATGCCCACGAGCACCGCGGCTCCACAGCCTGCCCAGGTGCTTACAACATATACCACAACATTTTGAACACCAAGGACCACGGAGTACCACAGTATCGCCCCAGATGGTATTGTGTCGGGATACTTCGGTCAAGCCTCAAGCCAGACCCATCCCGTCCCACAACTCGAGAGTTCGAATGGCCGTCAAAGCTTCAACTCCCAGCCATCGACTCCTTCCTAGACCAGGCTGCCTATGCGCCAGTCCAACACGAACCATCTCCACTCAATGACACCGCACAAAAGAACTTGGCCAACGCAATACGGCAAATAAAAGATGCGGGAGGCGATCCAGATCAGGATGCTTATATCGTTGACATAGACGCA
>Ga0099797_101169_pt1 | contig 14635 bp, 15 predicted proteins | sample Uncmet_Sort48C_1_FD_89871 | JGI IMG/M metagenome (GOLD analysis project Ga0099797, IMG submission 89871) | Marine eukaryotic communities from CALCOFI LINE 67, Pacific Ocean - C012_Sort48C_1 | ecosystem: Environmental > Aquatic > Marine > Oceanic | place: Pacific Ocean: Monterey Bay | collected... | reverse complement strand
ATTTTATTGCTTTTGACAAAATCTATACTATCGATAAGAACCAGCAACAGGAGTGCCTGTCGATTTTACTGTTCGGTATACATTATTTTTTTGGGTATACTGATGGAGAATAATTTTTGAAGAAGTTACTGCTATTATTCTAAGTAAGAACTATGACACAACTGGGACCCTAAAAAAAAAGGGTAAACCCCTCTAGAAACTGCAAAAAAAGGGGGCCGGAAAATCAAAAAACGCGGACCCCATTTTGGGGGTGCTTTGGGGTACTTTGGGGTATCGGATGGGTCTGGTGTGGACAAGTGGAACCTGTAAAATTTCTGCAAATTGCTTAGTCAGGATTTGAAAAAATTTTTTTTTTTGCCGTGATTTTTTTGGAGATTTTCGCAAACTTTTTTGAGCCGAAATTTTGAGATTTTGACGAGTTTTGAGACCTGCAATTTTGAGAAGTTTCAAGATCGAATGTGTCGAGAGTTGTGAGCCTGGAACTGCTTCGGGGGTTGTGATCACAGAGCGGAAACTCTTCCCATTCATCCAATGATCCGATCACTCATACCATCCAAAGTTTTGAAATCGTTTCAAAGTGCCGAGATGATGGATTTTTTTTGCATGTGATTTGACGAAATGTCAAAAGAAGTGGTTTACTCTGAATGGGACCCCAATCCCCCGGGGCAGAACATAAAAAATGAGCCCACAATTGAGTTCTGTGGCGTCAATTTGCCGTTGAGTGTGTGCAGGCAAATGTGTCTCCTGCCCAAGATCCCCCGTCGTAATGCTGGCAGATACATACAATTCGCGGCGAATATATATCAGCAAATGTATGCCGCCCATGAGCCGAAACATTTGCCCTCCTATCATATAGAGAACATGATGTTCAGACCATCGCCGTCGATTTTGCAGGTTTCGGAAGATGGCGTTGGACGAGCGATGGAACAGCTCAAGGAGCGAATCAAAGTCTGCTACGAGCAGTGGCAGCAGAAGCTGACCCGTATCCGTGCGGAGATGGCCGTTGAAAAGCATAGAGGCGTCGTAATGCATCAGGAAGCCGACGGCACGCCTCTTTCTACTACACAAACTACGATTGATGAAGTCGCGAAGACTTGGGAATCGGTCCAGGCGGAAATTCTCGGACAAATCAGTCGTGTCATGTGGGGAGAGAGCCCACCAACTTCCGACATCGCTGACGTCGATTTTGAGATGGGAAGAATATTCAGGATCTGTAATTTGAGAAAGATGGACAAGGGACACAAAATGGAACAAATACTGGGACAGATAATTTTCGAACACGGCCTGGATCCGATCAAAAACCTGACTCGACTCACGAAAGGCGAGAACTCTGCGGTCGATCCTTTGACGCTTTGCCATTATATTTTTGATGGCGCTCTGATGGCTCTCGTAGTAAACTTCCTCGATGCTATCCACCCGAACCCCAGAAGATTCTGGGCTGCGGCATTGTGTGATGTACACGACGTTTCAAACGGGGGAATGCACGGAAGCCCTGCATTCCTCGACGAAATGAAGAAGCGTATTTTCAAGAGGAAGTCAAACGCCTTGCATGGTGCTCGAACTACGCTGAAAAAGCATGTGAAGGAGTTTGTGCAGGACCACTACATCAGAGACGAAAAGGACACACTCGGAAAATTTGATTACCGCGGGACATTCCAGTGTCAAGAAGGTTTGCTCAAAAATTTGGAGGACTCACAGCTCCATTTTGACGGTATGTTTCTGAGGGGGTATGTGGAAATTGGTGCGGCGTGTCGGATCCTTGAGGCGGTAATCTCGGGCGACAGGGAAGTGGCAATTGGCAGACTCGGTGAGATGCAGGAGGGCATCTCATCGGTCTGTCTTCTGCATTTTACGGGTGTTTGCCCTGATATGTGTCAATACGTATTCGATCGAACCGACGATCGCGCCGGTTTTCTCAAACGAGCCTTGGAGAACCAGAATCCGCCGAACATCGAAGAATACCTCTCTGTCGCTTGGCAGTCTTTGCACAGTGGGCGCAATCACGAAACCGTTATTCGCGAATTGTTGAAGGACGGGTCGCCGGACAATATGAGGAGGGTTTGCGATGCTCTCTTTCCGAGTTTCTTCATGTCGAGTGCACTCCTGGAACACTACAAGAGGCCAATTTTTCATATCAGGAGAGGTCATGACGAAGAGCAATGCAGGAGATCATTCAAGGCCACAGAACTCGTGGCTGCGGAAACGAGAAACGCGCTGAGGAAGAGGTTGGAGACGGCACCTCTAAAGTTTATTGTTGGGCCGGCGCATTACCAGATGCACAACATCGATGATTTTCTCGATGCCATTCGGATGGAGGATAAAAAAGAATTGGATCCGGGCTTTTCGCTTAAGCTTCGTAAGCTTCTTGACGATGGCACGTTTACGCATTTGGACAAAATCGCACTGTGTGACATATTGAATATTTGGAGGAAGCTGCCGCAAGATTCGATGACCCAGGAACGACAACACTCGATTTCCGCAAAACTCAGCAGAAAAAACGAATATGGGCTGGCGCAGCTCAATGTCGACAATTTTTTGCATTGTCACAACATCGTAAATGGCGAAACTCATGGTCTCGTTCAGCCACAGCAGCTTTCCGCGCTGAATTTCGACGACGTTGTCGCTGCCGCTGAGATGAAGGCATCGAAGAGACACAATGTATGCCTCGAAACGGGCGACTTCAACCGGTTGCATCCGCGTCAGAAACGTAAGTTGGAAAGCGGTATTCTGGTGGACTATTTTTGGGATGATCCGGAGAGTAGGGAAAAAGAGCTTGAAAGACGAAAGGAACATAAACAGGAGGAAGACACGAAAATGGGGCTAGCAAGAAGTCCGATAACTTTGCAGAAGATGCAGGTTCTGGAGGATGAGGCAGAAGAAAATCGTCGTTCTTTCAAATTCCGCAATACAGAAAACATCACGGACACACTGTACGATGGAGAGATGTTGGCAATGCTGAATTGGGAGGCATCGAAGAAGTTTGCGGTCGAATTCAATCGTGAGGTTGTAAAACAGGGTGATGGGTGGCAGGGCGAAGTGCCGAAAAACGCGAATGCTATTACGCCTCCGTCGATGCTGTTACCCGAGTTTCTGGGAAAGACTGCCGCTACCGTCTGCAAAGTGGCAAGAGAAGTCGGAAAATGGGATGTCCTGGGTTGTGTGCTCGTTGTTGTGCCGTCTTTTTCGTTGAAGAAGGGATCCACGGTGCCAGATGTGCGAGCCCATCTCATAACGGATATTGTGACGGGGCCCTACAGACTCATGACGAGACCGCTGGCAGTGCTTGATGAACACAACAAAAAGGAGGCGACGCGGCTCGTGAAACAGGAATTGTGGTCGGAGGAATTGATATACGATTTCATCGGGACCACGTATATTTGCGAAGCCATCGATCATGGTGATGTTGTGGGGGTGCCCTTTGACCTCAACCGATTGGATATCCCGGTGTTCATGGAGACAGTGGCACAGTGGTATGTCAGGAAATTGAATTTGACTGGAGAAATAAAACTGCCGGAGGAGAAATTGCGTCCATACAAGGAAAGGGCAGCGACTTTGTACCAGCCGCTACCGCGAAATTTTCATAGCAGAAGAATTCTCGACAACTACGATGGCGCCGTTTTGGGTGTCTATGCTCCGCCGGAAGCAGACATGGACGATAACGACCGAGAACAAATCCGCCTTCGCAGACAAGAAGCCGCGCAGCATGAGAATGAAGGTGTGAAATGTATTGTCCGAGGTGGAAAGTGGACAAAGAAGCACAAAGCCGCGAAAATCGATTACATGCGCCTTTTCGTGTCAGAAAAAAAACATGAGTTCATCAACAACCTCAAACTCAAAACAGCCTGGGACTTTTCGGTTGCGCTATATGACGGCGAGGAGGCAACACAGAACCACTGCCGGCATATGGTCGACATTTACGCGTTCCTGATCGCGGAAGGAGCAGTTCTCGAGAGTCCCGGCGACATCACGGGATTCACCATTCTCAATCGCAGGCTTTTCAAGAACCACTACACCCCGTACATTCAGTCAGTCATGGACAAACTCGCGCTGAAGAACGAACTCCATGTATTTGGTCGGCAGATTGATTATGAGAACGTTATTAATGCGGGAGAGAATGGGTTCTATTTAGGAGCCAGAGGCCATTAATCGGGCGGGGGATGGGAAATGGCGGTGGTCACGGTGTTTCTGGTGAAGTCGAGGTGTGATTGGGGTTCCTTGTTATCAGTCTGGAATTCTCAGGGGCTATGGGTATCTCTTCATGAGTCGGGATCTGAAGAGTGAGGCTTCACTGGAGAAAGCCTGGCTTCGTGCAGTTTTGGCAATATAAATCAGAGGACACGAAAACATCTCTTTCCAAGTGATCTTTCTCTTGTGGTAGGCGTCTTGTGTCATTCGCAAGCGTCAAATATTGACTCCAATCCCAAAATTAGTTGTTTAGCTCTCGTGTTGTTCCATTTGGGTTCCCCGCCCTTTTTATGTATTGCAGATCGAAAATCTCGCTTCTCCAGATAGTGTGTCTCTCTCAGAGGCGTCTTCGGCGTATCCTAGGTGGTAAATTATTATTTCAGAGCTTTCATATTTGTCTATAAAGTGAGCCGTCCCCGTATGCAGCATCATTGGTAGTGATCAATTTTCTGAAGTCATTTCATTTGTGAACGTCGATGATAGACATCATATATTTTCGCCATTTCGTGACTTATATTATGGTATCTGTGCCAGTGCATTCGTACACTATGAGGTCGTAGACATCGGCTTTATATTATTTTTTCATGCCAGAAACGATGAGAAACAGGATGTGTCTGCGAGCTTTTTTCGTGATCCACACAAAAGTTGCACAGATGCTACATTTTTTCTGTCCAAAGCAGTCATCTTATTCCAGTTCTTTTATTGTCGTGTGAAACGGCAAAAATGTAGCCGTTCTGCAACTTTGTGGGTGTTTCTGGAAATACGACTAGAAAAGCTCTCTTATGTGTGATATTTAAGTCCTATGTGTGACAGATCTGAGAATTTTGTTGCAAAATTGTGTGCAAAATCTCCCGCAAAATTTGTTGGAGAATTGGAAGAGACAAAAGTGCGAATTTTCGGAAATCAACGTAAATATTTAAGAGTTGGAAACTTTGTTGAGATTTTGTTGAGATTTTGTATGACGAGTTTGCAGTGAGTCGGAGCGAGAAAAATTGATGTGGTTTCTTCTCTCAAAATTCACGACATGCATTCTCTATGATTTCCAGGGGGTAAATGTGAGTGATGTGAAGGAGAGAGTCGTGGAGACAGGTATCTGAGTGCTGTGGGCGGTTCTGGAATGTGTCGTGAAGCGTGATGTGATGGGAAACTGACACATGAAATTTGTGTCAGTTGGGAGCATAACTCGTGTCATTTGAATTGGTAAAATCTTCTTATGCATGGCCCTTCCTATTTGTAGCCTCTAGAGTTTCAGTCCCTTTGGATCGAAACACGTTTGTTTCTCTTCTTGATCTGACAAAATGATGTCAACCAAGACTTCTGCGAAGGGTGGCTCCCATGTGCCACCGCCATTGACCATGAGCCAATTGATTGGTCCTCTCGATGCAAAACCAAAAGGCAAAGGGACTCCTGTCCCAAAGAAGAAATCGGTGGGTCAGCAGAGATCTGCATTCACTGCCATTGTGCCGGTTGAAGAACCATACATCGACAAGGAGGGATACGTATACTATAAAGCTTTTCATTGTAATTGTACCAAACTTGCACCGCTCCCTACTGAGCCCAACTCGAACTTCTGGCAAAAAAAAAAAATAATTGATTGACGAAATTCTTTCAATCGAAAAAAACACAAAAACAGGATATGCTATTCGGCCAGCGTAAGCGCAGATCCGTCATCAAGAACGCCGGCAAGAGAAAGAAGTGTGCGAAACAGGCTGCGAACGAGCTGAAACCACCGGCGGTCCTTCGGGCTCACAGGTGGCCTGCGCCGAGTCCTACCGATTCGCAATTCCAGACTCTCACTCTTCCCGAATACAACGGCAAAACTCCTATTACGGTCATCCAAGAATCGATCAGAGCGCGTGGAAAGAAGGAGACGAAATACATGGGGTGTGTTCTGCAGAAACATCAATGGAAAGATCTGGAGAAGGCAATTAAGAACAAAATGACTGCTGATAAGAAGGAGGCTGCTAACCGCCAAAAAGTCAGAGGCTCGATCCAAGACATTGCTTTCTCCGAGGAGACGAATAAGATTCGCGTTCAGGCATGCGCCAATTTTTTGACCAAACACGCAGAGGCTTTGAAGAATCCTGATCCTCTTTTATTCGGCTCGAACATCCCGCAATCCGCATACGAAGAGGCAGCTTACGAAGCGCAATACGATCTGATGGACGAAGTGGAGAAGTTGAACATCGATGACTTCGATGGTGAAGGAGCTTTTCCACCAGAGCATGATTCCTGTGCTGCTACTTGTGGCGCGAATCCGTTTACGCACCCGGCTTTTTCCGAAGACGACGATGACAACATGGGGATTGACGATACAGCCGAAACTCAGTTGATGGAGACTCCATACAAGGACTCTAGCCAGAGCTCGAAAGATGTGCCACGTGCACCGGCAAAAACAGCAGATAATCCAGGGGGTTTGACGGCGGAGGAACTGGAAAATGATCAAAGATTTTTTGAGTTGGCGGAGGCAGAGTATGCAAGACCGGGTTCACCAACATTCGAAGCGATGGGAATTATGAATTATACTACGAAGGATTTTCTCAGAGATATGGAGCTGGAGGAAAGCGAGTTGGATGAGCCAATGATGGACATCGCCGAGTATACGGAACATCTGAACCAGTTTGAGGCGGCAATCCTGGCAGATACGTGCAAGAAAGGCACCGCAGATGTCGATGTTTTGGCTCTCCGAGCATTGGCAGATGTGGTCCTACATCGTATATTTTTCTTTTCTTTGAAATTTTATGTTTGGATATGTAGCATCACCGCTGAAACGATCAATGCGGGGCAGAGACATCGGCTCTAACGATGAAAACACCACATGGAAAAGCATTCTGAAAGGAAAGGAAAGACATGTTCTCCATATGGGCGGAGCTGAAGTGTGAATGTGTTTGATTAAGAGTGGATGTCTTTTTGGTTCTAGAACTTGCAAATATGCATTCATTTTCAAAAAAAAACATGATTTCGATTGCATTCATTTTCAAAAAAAAATCACTCATACAAAAAACATTACAGGTCCGAAATCTGAGCTGCAGGAATCCGCCGAAAAAGAGGAAGAAGAGCAACCGTCGTCGTCGAAGGGAAAAGCTGAATCCACGGAGCCGTATGAGATGTTACGTTTGGCAACGCAGGAATTATTGGCGCAGAAGTTCGAACATTCCATGTTCACGGTGTCTGGATTCATGGATCAGTATAGTTTATCTCTTTTATCAGTCGGCTTTTGCATTTTCGGGCTCGGTTGAGAGTCGTTCCAAATATTGACTCATGTCAGACTCCTGGAGTAGAGCCATGTTTGGCTCTTTTGAATTGAATTAATTTGCTTCAATCGAAAAAATACTTTCCCAATGAAAAAACGCATTAAAACAGGTACAGTTCGATCATCCAGGTGGTGTGTGAAGCAGCGCGTAAAGTGGAGGAGGCTTTGTGGAACCAAGGTGTGGCTGGGCTGAAGGGGATGAAGATCGATTTTCGTGGACCATTGCTGCAGAAGCTCTTTCCGACGGCGGAGGATGCTATCGAGCGCCTTCGTCAAATCCAGAAGGCCGGGAACTCTATCCTCGATGCTCTGGGGCAGAATCCAGATGCTGCAAAGCCGGAGGATTTGGACGAAAGATGCAAGGACGTTCTGAACGTCATTCCTACCGCTGAAGGTAAAAAGGAAGCCTACAGGATCCTGCAAAAGGAATATGAGCGCATGCTGTTGATCGAACAGGATGCAATCTACAAGCATCTTATTGAGAAGCGCAAATATAAGATGCCCCAGTTTGCAAGCGGGCCACGTGCTGATTTTGGTTTAGCTCGTTCGGATTTTATCAAAAGAATGGAGACCTTAAAGGTCGATAGCGTGTATAATTTTTAAAAAAAAGTTGGGTCTACTCGAAGTGAGAACCGATTTGCTTCAGAATAATTTTGGTCGAATCTTTCATAGTAATTGAATTTTGTCCATCGTGTTTTGTGAATTATTGTCTTTCGATCTTGCGTCAATCCCGATGTTCTCACCAAAAAAACTTTTTTCAAAATTATGAAAAACCTTCCTCAAAAAAAATTCAAAAACAGACTCGTGTTGGCGGAGCATGCTCATACTGCTTCATCATGCCTGGCACATGAGATGGAGAGGATTCAGCTGAGGGCCACAAAATTGGCGGAACAACAGAAGTCCAAGTTGCTTGCCAAGAACTGCAACTTCGCGGAGTTGGAGACCATGTGGATCAGAGGTGACAGCGGACTTGACCTCGACTTTGACCTCATCAGCAAGTGGCATATGGGTGCACTGTTGCGCGATGACGCAAAAGATCACATGGAGAAGAGAGAAGTGTTCAAGCAATACTTGAACAACCAACAGGCAGCAAGGGGTCTGTGGTCTACCAACATCGGTGAAACGGTTTCGCATCTTCTGGGGCAGGCAAAGGGGCTGAGATGTATAGTTTTACCTTTATTTTTGTTGATTTCAAGTCGTGTCTTCATGTGTTTTGCCATGGTGAATCTCATTCATATTCAATGTAAGTGATAACTGCATCAATCATGAATTGGAAAACCAAAACCCAAAACCCGTTTTCCGGGCGAGTAATCGACTTCGAATCTTGCAAAAAAAAAACGACTTCACAGGCCTTCAACCGCAGAAGAAAAAGGAGAAGAGACAGCAACTGGAAAAGAGGATTCAAGTGGTCGACGGCTTTACCTGGCTGATGCAGGACCAGACGTACCTTGCCTGGGGAGAGTGCAAGAAGTATGCTGCTCTTGCGTAAGCATGATGATTTTTATGTCACAAAGGATTTAGAACTTTGGATGATTTCCGCGAGTGGTAATACATAGTTTAAGACTTTATTTTATGCCTCATACAACACAAGGAGGCGCCCTACACATGGACCTGAAATGACATATACATTTTATAAGCGGAGTCATCCAATATTTGATACGCATCGTGGTTAGTAAAATTCCAAGTCTCCCTGATTAAGTTTCTCGCATCCAAATTTGCCTTTCCAGTATATGGTCAAGATCGTAATTGAAGTGTCGCAATTTCTGAGCTGCATTTTGAATTATAGAGCGTATGGTTGTGAGTGGTGCCAAATTGTTTCAACAAACTTGGTTTCTCAATGGAGTTGCCAGCTTTTTCAGATTTCGAAATTATTTATAAAGTTTCATATCAGCTGTGTTCCATTGTGATAGACCAAGGTTGTTGCGTGGAGATTGGGTCTTGCTAGCATGCAGAACTGATTTACATGTTCGCCTGAAACTGTGGGTGTGATGCCTACCATCGATCGAAATGCCCTGGGGGCGTGTAATAGTAACATCAAAAGGAAGTTTGAAAACAGGAGTTCTAGAAAGCCTGAATATGACGAGTCGTGCCATTTGTTATAGCTACAGCAAGCTGTCACCAGTGGTAATGGAGGTTTCAGGATCTCCAAACATGATGGATGTCAAAACACAAATAGAGTCGTACCCCATAAGGAAAAGCCATGTGGCGAGAAAGCAACTCAACTGTTGTGCCAAAAAAGAAGTCGTATCCAATGATCTGGAATGGGTGTGCAAGCTTGGCGAGATGCGGTGTTCTGAGGATGGTTTTGCATGGCTCACAGAGTTTCGGCGTTGCGAGGATCTTTTTCTTGGTGATTTCATGGCTTCCAAACACCCCAAAAAACAGGTCGAAAAAAAAACTTTGCAAAAATTTTGTGGAACTAAGACGTTCACCCCTGACCCATCCGAGGGGTACTTGGGGGCACTTGGGGGGTACTTGGCCCCAAGGGGGGGGGGTATGACAGACCGAACGCCCCCGGACACGTTATATATATAGACGGCACCTATTTCCTATGCTTTATAACCTTAAACGAAACGAAAAAAAACCCGAAACGCCTCGACTGGGACGCTGTGTGACATTTTTTGTGACATGTGTGACATTTTTTGTGACATTTCCGAAACCGCTTGCCAGGAGGGGTTTCGTAACGCTTGTAACGCATGCGTTACATGCGTTACAAGCGTTGCAAAACGCTGGCGGCGAGCGGCTTCGGCGATGTAACGCATGCGCGGCGTGGGCGTTACAAGCGTCACAAAACCCCGGTAGCAAGCGGCATCGGGGATGTAACGCATGCGCGGCGTGGGCGTTGCAAGCGTCACAAAACGCCGGAAGTGAGCGGCTTCGGCGAGGTCTCGCGATGGCCCGTCGCGATCGGGTCGGACGGTTCGACGTGATCGAATGGCCCGACGTGGTCGAATGGTCCGACGTGATCGGGTGGCCCGATGTGGTCCAACGGTCCGACGTGATCGGACGGCCCGACGCGATCGAACGGCCCGACGCGGTCGAACGGTCCGACGCGAGCGAATGGCCCGACGCGGTCGAACGGTCCGACGCGATCGGATGGCCCGATGCGGTCCGATGGTCCGACGCGATCGAATGGCCCGGCGCGATCGAATGGCCCGACGCGATCGAACGGCCCGACGCGATCGAATGGCCCGACGTGGTCCAATGGTCCGACGTGATCGAATGGCCCGGCGTGATCGAACGGCCCGACGCGATCGAACGGCCCGACGCGATCGAACGGCCCGACGTGATCGAGCGGCCCGATGCGGTCCAACGGTCCGACGTGATCGGACGGCCCGACGTGGCCCAATGGCCCGACGCGATCGAACGGCCCGACGTCATCGGATGGCCCGACGCGGCCCAACGGCCCGACGCGATCGGACGGCCCGACGCGATCGAACGGCCCGACGCGATCGGGCGACCCGATGCGGTCCAACGGTCCGACGCGATCGAACGGCCCGACGCGATCGGACGGCCCGACGCGATCGAACGGCCTGGCGCGGCGTCTCCTTCGCGAAACATCACTTCGCGAAACACCACCCCCGAAAGATTCGGCGGCGCGACTTTCTCTCGCGAAACACATCAGAGGCATCCCTTCGCGAGGCATCACCCCCCGAAGAAATCCGCCACCTCACGACGCGCAAAATGTACCAAATCGCTCGCAAAAGTTAGGAACGGCGTCGCTAGTAATACCGCCCCAAATCGCGACGACTTCGAAGCGCCGAACCATGGAAAAACATGGATCCAGGCCGCGAGCAGACCCATAAAAAACCCCGGACACCGCTCGGATCCCCATCCAAAAGCGGAAAAAAAAAGAAGATAGAAAAAAAACGAAAAACATGCCCCAAAATGTAAAGCCGCCGCCCGGACCCGAGGGGATAAACCCCGAAAAAACATGCCCAAAAACCCAAGAGACGCCGCCCGGATCCGACGAGATAAACGCGGGCGCGAAGGCTTCGGCTCTTCGCGGACCAGCCGCCGAACGTCGTATCTCCCTACATATCAACCCCCCAAAAGCGGCGGCCGTAAGAATACCAAACGCCGCAGATCCGCTTTTTTTTTGCATTTTTCGGGGCGTATATTTCGCGAAACCTAGCCGCCGAATATCTCCCCACACATCGACCCCCCAAAAAAAGCGGCCGTAAGAATACGAAACACCGCGGGCGACGGCTATCCCGTGGGTCTCGCATCGTCTCAGAGAAATCCCATACCTCACGACGCAAAACGTGCCGAATCGTCCGCAAAAGTTAGAAACGTCGCCGCTAGCGATACCGCCCCAAATCGTGGCGACTTCGAAACGCCGAACCATGGAAAAACATGGACCCAGGCCGCGAATAGACCCGCAAAAAACGGCAAACCCGTACACGGGAACGGCCCACGCGAAACCCAAGACGACGCGCGTCCTCATCGCAGCGCGAAACGCGCACACGGGGACGGCCCACGCGAAACCCAAGACGACGCCCGTCCCCATTGGAGCGGGAAAAGCGTACACGCGGACGACCCACGCGAAACCCAAGACGACGCGCGTCCTCATTGGAGCGGGAAACGCGCACACAGGGACGGGCCACGCGAAACCCAAGACGACGCGCGCCCCCATCGGAACGGGAAACCCGTACACGAGGACGGCCCACGCGAAGCCCAAGGCGGCGCGCGTTTCCATTGGAACGGGAAACGCGTACACAGGGACGGCCCACGCGAAACTTCAAACCCAAGACGACGCGCGTCCTCATTGGAACGGGAAACGCGTACACAGGAACGGGCCACGCGAAATCCAAGACGGCGCGCGTCGCCATCGGGGCGGGAAATCGTACACGGGGACGGCCCACGCGAAACCCAAGACGGCGCGCGTTTTCGTTGGGACGGGAAACGCGTACACAGGAACGGCCCACGCGAAACCCGGGCCAAGACGACGCGCGTCCTCATTGGGACGGGGAACGCGTACACGGCGACGGTCCACGCGAAACCCAAGACGACGCGCGTTTTCGTAAATTTCATCGGAACGGGAAACGCATACGCTGGGACGGCTCGCACGAAACCCAAGACGACGCGCGTCCCCATTGGAACGGGAAACGCGCACACAGGGACGGCCCACGCGAAACCCAAGACGACGCGCGTCCTCATTGGAACGGGAAACCCGCACACAGGGACGGCCCACGCGAAACCCAAGACGGCGCGCGTTTTCATCGGAACGGGAAACGCGTACACAGGGACGACCTACACGAAGCCGAATCGGGACGCTTTTGGGATGAAATCGAAAAAGTAGCACATTAAAGCAAGAGAGCGGTAGGATGGTAGTCCTTACGAGGAGCCTATATATTTGGCATCATCGTCCCCACCCTCGGGCCGGCTTAATAAAAAGAACCCGATAGACAACGAACAAAACCCAACCCGTCGGAACTCGGTCACGATGCCCCTCGTATCGCTTGCCTGGCACTCTGATCCCATCCATCGCGCTCGAATCGTTTCCACTCGTTGGCGTTTTCGTCCTCGGCTCCCATAACTCAGAAACGAAAAGTCGCAAAGCTAAAACAAGGACCGCGGTCCCGCGACGTGGGGAAGTTATCCGCTTTTTTTCGAGCTGTCGGCAGAGGGTCGGGATGTGTATCCCCTGCAATACGGCGGCGCCCGTTCGAATCGTCCCGACAGAGGGCCGCATTGCGAATCCCCTCCAGTGACGCGAGAGTCACAACGGTCGAGGATCGGATTGCGAATCTCCCGGCGGCCGCAGAACGTCGGAGGTCGAAAGTTAACTCCTCGGGTAGAGGGTCGAGGTATGTATCCCCTCCGAATTATTCCAAGAGAGGGCCGCACTGTGAATCGCCCCCAGTAAAACGACAGCAGCCGAAAGCCCTCTGGTAGAGTGTCGAACTGCGAATCCCCCGCAGTAGGGCGACACGTGGCCGCCGGATCCCCTCCGGTAAAAGGATGGGCCACGAATCCTCTACAGTAGAGCGGCTGCGGTCCAAATTCCGCGCGCGGTCGTTGGAAATGCAGACCCCCCCAAGTATATCGGCGCATGTCACACGACGTAACTCCTCTGATAGAGGGCCCAACTATCTTGGATCCCCTCCAATACGTCGGCGCATGACGCAACTCCTCCGATAGAGGGCGAGTCATATCGTGGGCCCCCTCCAGTACGTCGACGCATGGCGAAACTCCTCCGGTAGAGGGTCCGACTGTGGATCCCATCCAGTACATGGGCGCACGACGCGACTCCTCTCGTAGAGGCCCGGGCCCGACTGTGGATCCCCTCCAATACATGGGCGCACGACGCGACCCCTCTGGTACAGGGTCCCCTTGTGGATCCCCTCCAATACATCGGCGCACGACGCAACTCCTCCGGTAGAGGGTCCCACTATGGATCCCCGCCTATAGAACGACGCCGATCGAAGCCCCATCCGGTGGAGGGCCGAAATGCAAACGCTCGGCAGTAGAAGTCGTAGAACGACACGCATGGGGTCTCCTCTGGAAAGGGTAGACGGATGGGCTGCGAATTCGATCCCCTGCGATCACGAGTAGAGCGGCGCAGCTGGAAACTCCTCCGATCAGGATCGGCAGCAAGTACCACCCGGGAAGAGTCGAACGCTGCGAGCAAGTTCGCGACTCGCCATCTTGCATCGAGCTGTCGACTTTTTTTTCGGATAGTTGGGTGGGGAAATGGTTTTTTTTTTTCGAGTCGTTAGGTGGGAGCTGATTTTTTTTTTCGAGTAGTTAGGTGGGGAAATGGTTTTTTTTTTTTCGAGTAGTTAGGTGGGGAAATGATTTTTTTTTCGCGTTTTTTGGTGAGGAAGTGGCTTCTTTGTCGACTGATCGGATCCACGACGATCCACGAGAGGGGATCGGTCCGGATCGGCCCCACGATGATCCACCAGAGAGGGTCGGGCCGGATCCGCGGCGATCTATCCAAGGGGATCAGTTCCACGACGATCCACCGAAGGGGATCGGATCCGATCGACAATCCACGCGAGGGGATCGGTCCCACGACGATCCACCAGGGGAGATCTCGCCCACGACGATCCACCAGGGGGGATGTCGTCCACGACGATCCACCGGGGGAGATTTCTCCCACAACGATCCACCAGAGGAGATCTCGCCCACGACGATCCACCAGGGGAGATTTTGCCCACGACGATCCACCAGGCGGGATTTTGTCCACGA
>Ga0099797_101168_pt1 | contig 14650 bp, 15 predicted proteins | sample Uncmet_Sort48C_1_FD_89871 | JGI IMG/M metagenome (GOLD analysis project Ga0099797, IMG submission 89871) | Marine eukaryotic communities from CALCOFI LINE 67, Pacific Ocean - C012_Sort48C_1 | ecosystem: Environmental > Aquatic > Marine > Oceanic | place: Pacific Ocean: Monterey Bay | collected... | reverse complement strand
CGGCTGCACTGGCTACCCCCCGTAGCCTCCTCACCCCCACCACATCGTCCGCTCACGACGACTCGTCCCCGCTGCGGCTTGTGAGCGGCGGTGCAAACATTGCACGACATCTCCATCTCCTTCTCCACTCCCAACTCCAACCCGGCATTCATGTCAGTTTCAATGCTCATGCCCATCCCCCACCCTCCTCGCCCGCAGTGTGGGTCGTTTATGTTATGACTGCGAGAAAGATGCAGATGCTGCTGCTCCCGTCGCGTGTGTTCTCCCCCTTCTTTCTGCCCCTCCATCTCCACCTCTTCCTCCTCCTCCCCCTGCCTCCCCTGCTGCTGCTGTTGCTGGCGTGCTTGACGCTGCCGCTCTCGCATACGGGGCGTGTCGGGCACATCTATCGTAGGGGTTTGAGCCCACGCCCGGCATGAGACAGATTCAACAGACGGACGAGGATGGACCACGGCGCTCGACGGTGGTGGCGCAACTGGCGGCACGCATGCCGACGGAGCTACTGACAAGTCTGTGGCAGGGGACACCACTGCACCTGCTTCGTCTGTTGAGCGGCCCGTGACAACAGGCTCGCACGAACGCGCAGGCGTAGGCAGCTGAGGTGACACAAGGTGTGCTTCCAATTGTGAAGTCGCCTCATTGTCAGACCCTGGTGCTGCACCCGCTGTCGCCCCTGTTTCTCCGGAGTTCCCGCCGGCACGCAAATTGATACCGCTACGAGCAGTGGTGCTGATGCTGCGGCTGCGGCTGCTGCTGCTGCTGCTCGTACTGCTAGCAGCGCAGGCCAAGCCCACCATGGTCCCACAAGCGCTGTCGCTGTCGCCAGCGCAAACACTTACGCGACGCGTCATACTATGAGTACTATGAGTGGTGCAGGACTCGGCCCGGGGGGGGGGGGGGGTGTCTCGCTCTGAAAGAAAGAAGGCTGCCCTGCCTCCACACGAGCTGTAAATTCGTAGTGTGACAGGCGCTGCTTCCCTCTTGTAGCCCCACTGCCACTGCCAATGCCACTGCCAATGCCACTGCCACCGCACCCATTGCACGCAATGCCAGTGCCCCTAGTCCCGTGGCTGTATCGCGCATCACAACCCCACACCTGGAGCGAGCGTAGATACCAGAGACGGGATGGGAGGTTTGATGGCAGCGCAACCACCTGCACCTCATCCTCTTCTTTCTCCTCCTCGTCGTCCTCCTCCTCCTCCTCCTCCTCCTCCTCTTCCTCCTCATCCTCTTCTATCTCCTCCTTGTCGTCGTCGTCGTCCTCCTCCTCCTCCTCCTCCTCCTCTTCTTCGGCCCACCTCCCCCCATCATCCTCTTCTTCCCCTTCCTCACCCTCATCCTCCTCCTCTTTCTCTTCTCTCCCCTGCATCCCGTCTGTTTCGTTCTTCTGCGCTCCCTCAATCGCTCCATCCACCACCCCATCTTTGGTTTCCACCACTTCCACCCTGCAACGAGCTCCCACGTCCTCATCGCCCTTACCACCAGCACAAGAACCCACTCCGTCAACATAACTACCAGCTGCATTATGACCACCTTCATCGTCCATGCACTCGGGGTTGCCTGTACTGCTGCCTGTGCTACGGCCGCTCGATACGCTACTTCTGAACAACTCGAATCGACGCCCACGGTCGCTGTGCCCACTGCCCTTCCTGCTCGTCTCTTTTTTGCGGTTGCTGTTGCCCTCCTCCCCTCGGAGCTCGCTTTCACACTTCTTGCGCCTCGGCGATGACCGGCCCAGCCTCCTCATCCGGCCTTGACGCTTCACGTGCTCCTGTGCTGCGTCCGCAAGAAGAAGAGGGAGGGGGGCAACCCCACTGTTGCTGTTGCTGTTGTTGTTCTTGGTATTGCTACTGTTATTGTTGCTGCTGCTGCTGCTGCTGCTGCTGCTGCTGCTGTGGCTACCACCGCAACTCCCGCTACTGGAAGCAGCAGTGCTGCTCGTGTTGCCACCGAGACCACCGCGGAGCCGCTGCAGCGACCTCAGCTGCCGCCGCAACGACCTCAGCTCCTCGACTGTGATGCCACTGGTCCACTGTACTGTCGCTGCCGACTCGGACACGACAACACCACGCAACAAAGTAGGGGACGGGCAGCAGCAGCAGCAGGAGCAGGAGCAGCGCCGACAACGACCAGCAGCATCGGCGCCGCCACCAGCACTGGCGGTGCCGTTGAAAGCAGCAGCGCCGGCATTGGTGTGTCCGTCACTGCTGCTGCTGCTGCTGCTGCTGCTGCTGCTGCAGTCGTCGTTGAAGGCGTTGTGTAGCAGCGGCTGCTTCAACTGATCGCGCACCTCGCTACCGCCACCGCGGACGGTGCTACTGCTTCTGCTGCCTCTGCTGCCTCTGCTGCCGCTGCTGCCTCTGGTACTGCTCTCAATCAAGCGCTCACGACCTTGAGCTCCCCCTCCCGCAACACCACAGCAACCGCACAGACATGCTTGTGCCCATCGAGGAAGGTAGCGGGGAGATCCTCTCTTCCTCCTTGCGCCGCCGTTGCTAATACCGCCACTGCTACTACTGCTGCTGCTGCTGCTACTACTACTACCGCTGCTGCTGCTGCTGCTGGTGGTGGTGGTGGTGGTAATGCCATTGTCACTGCCACTGCCACTGCTACTGCCACTGCTACTGCTACTGCCACTGCCATCACACGACCCCTGTTTCTCCCGCCGACTTTGCTCCTCCGTCTCAAACAACACGAGCGACTCGGCGAGTGCTCGCTGCAGGAGAGCGTCCTCAGAATCCCCGCGCACGCCATCGCTTGCCGCCGAACCAGTTCTCAACGACATCCTCTCTGCGAACAAAATAGACATGAATCGGAACGGCCCTCGGCAGTGTTAGTACCCATCTTGGTCCAGTGTGAAACCACTCTTCGGGACAATTTTGCACTCCTCAACGACCCGAACGCACAACATGATGTATCCAACACGCATACACCCAACGCACCGTGCTCAACACGCTGTAGCCAACGCACCATACCCAACGCACTCATTGTACCTGATCTGCTCAATGATCTGGGCCGACTCGATTGCCTGCCTGTCGGTCTGCTCGTGAACCTCGATGATGGCCACTTGTAGTGGATCAAGCTGCTGTCACCACCATCGCGATACACCAGCCCCTCTAGCAGCAGCGCAGCGGCCTCTTGCAGGTCCTCGTCTCCGAGCGGCGGGCGCGTTTCCTGCTGCTGCTTCTGCTGCTCCTGCTGCGGCTGCAGTTCCAGAATCCGAGTGCTACCTGCAGGGCTTTGTGTGGGTGCGTTTTGCACGAGGTGAAGCGCGGCCACAGCGAGATCGTGCTCGAAACCCATAGCCATGAGCTGGGACTCCGCCTGTTTGCGCAGCACCAGCAAAGACAGCAACAACGCCCGCGTGCGGCAGCACCGGCATCACAAACAGTGTCAATGCGATCAACATAGACATAGTACTCTGAATCTCAGTCAGCTGCATCTGGAGGAAAATAATAGAAAGCAGCAGCACTGTCAGAAAATGAGCCCAACAACGCAACGCCCTTGGCATTGCAGCACGAGTGCCAAGCGTGGCTGCCACACTGTCACCACTACGCCCTGTGGCTCCATTCTGGTGGAAGATGCCGCTTCATACCCTGGTGCTCGTAGCAAACCGCACTCTCATTCGCACTGGCCAGCAGCCTCATCACACTCAGTCGTCATGCAACAGTACTAGCATTCGCTCAAAGCACTCCACCCGCATGTTGACTACTTACTCACAAGTGACTACTGTACTGGCACAGTGTGCGTCCTGCTACTACTTGCACACCCACGCACCCACCGCGAGCTGCCGGGCTTTGGTTCGCGTGCCAACCACCCTGGGTGGCTCCAGCAGCTCTGGGACAAGGGCGTACAGGCCGAAGGGGACGCTGTCGTGCTGGGATTCCCTATCACTGCCACGACTGCTGCCTCTTTCGCGGCCGCTGGCACGAGAAGAAGGTGCCCGTAGCAATGCACCGGAAGACGATAATTCACATACCGTTGCGGGTACGGACGTGCACGTTGATATTGATGTAGGTGTGGGTGTGGGTGTTGGGTCAAAAAGCTCCAGTTGGTGTACCGTGAAATGCGAGGGGGGGCGGCACTCTGGGCTTGGAGCCAGGCAGTTCCGCACGAGCGACACGAGGGTGGTGGCAACCAAATCTTCGTCACTGGCGAAGCAGCGAAAGAGAACACAACGCAACGCGATAGGGTGACACAACACAACGCAATGAAACGCAACATGACCCAACTCGACACAACAAGGAGAGTGAGATGCAGAAACTGATTACACACACATGCACATACACAACATACAAAAACACAGAAATAGTCGCGGCCGCAGACATCGTAAGATAGACAGACAAGTACAGACGAGCACAGTTCATATAGATGCACTGTACAATACGGGTGTATAGGTGATGCACTAGTTCTGTATCAACCTATCGACCCGTCGTCTTTTATTTCATTTGCCGCTCACCCCGAGTTGGCACCCCACCGTCCAGCGCTCTGTGTCAGGATCCCCACAGGACCCAGCTCGTCTAGAAGACCACCCCCACCGCGCGTCCCGCGGTCAGCACCAAAGTAGACTGATACAGGATCACGCTCTGACTTGTGGACAGTGAGCGTACTGTGATTGCTGCCTCTGTGGTTGCCACCCCTGCTGCTGCTGCTGATGTAACCAACATTGCCGTCATCACCACCATCAACATCACTATCAGCACCATCAGTACTACCACCATCATCACCACCATCACCACCATCATCGTCCCCACCATCAGCATAACCGGGGGAAGCACTGGCAGGGCCACCTCCTGCAGCTTCATCCGGGTCCTTCGTCCCACATTCGCCCCGACCACTGCCACTTGCACCGTCACAGCCACTGCCACGGCCACCGGCATTACAACTTGCACCGTCACTGGTACTGCCAATTGCACCACCACTGCCACGGTCACTTGCTCCGTCACTGGTATTGCCACTTGCACTGGCACTGGTATTGCCACTTGCACTGGCACTGGTATTGCCACTTGCACTGGCACTGGTATTGCCACTTGCACTGGCACTGGCATTGCCACTTGCATCACCACTGGCTTTGCCACTTGCACCGCCACTGGCATTACCACTTGCCCCGGCTTTGCCACTTGCACTAGGTCTATCACTGCCACTGCCTCTATCACTCACACTTTCTCTGTCATCGCCACTGCTACCACCGGCGATGTGATTAGCGATTCCTTCACCAATCCCACCATCGAAATTACCCTGTGAGGCTCCGGCACCCCCATCGGCCGAGGTACCACCACCAGTAGCATTTATTGAGATGCCAGCTCCTGTGTCACAACCTGACGTGGTGCAATCAGTCAACAGTTCCAGCAGCAGCACCCCAAATGCGTACAGGTCTATGGCGGGGCAAATGGCTGCGCTGCCACGGCGTAAGTATCTGCGCGCGTAGGGGACAAAAGGGAAGAACAAGCTGTGGTGAGTCACCAGAAGTGTCGCGAGGTCGTGCAGTCGTGAAGTCGTCATCAGAAGTAGAATGCATGCTAAGGTGGGTGGACAAAGGCTAGCATGTCAGTGCTTCCGATACCAGGATGAGGGAAATGTTTAGTGCCATGCCCACTTGCAAACCCTTCCACGCCATTCACACTCGCAGTCCACACATGCACAGACACACACAGTCACACACAAGGATACGAATACGCACAAAGCCACGACGCACAAAACCGTATAAACCACACACACACACAAACATACACACACAAACGTACAAACACACACCCTCGTATTCACAAACTCTCTCGCAACTCACTCTGGGGCCAGGTACAAGCTCGTGCCCAACACCACCGCCTGTCGAGGGGATAATTGTTCATAATTTCCGTTGCATCCAGACACGGGGCAAACAGTGGGCGGAGACCCAGGCGAAAGGGGCGTGCCCTGAATCTGTGACACAGGTTTTTCATCTCGCACACACCGAACTGCTTGCACTCCCTGCTGCATACACTGCGCACCCTCCGCCGCTCTTTTTGCCGCACCTTCCACCTCACCTCTCACACTTATCGTATCCCTTGTCTCATCCTCCACGCCCTGCTGGCGCCTTTCACTCGCGATTCTGCAGGCAGCAAGATTTAGTTGGTCCTGCTTCTGCGTGCAGCCAGCACTGATGCTTGGTCCGCTGCCTTCTGTCTCCTGAATCCCACCAGAACTAGACGCTGGACAGTGCCGATCTGTGCGCGTGAGTATGTCAGGTTGACCATGCTTAGAGTCGTTTTCGTCCCTCTGAAAACGGGCAGGTGCGGATGCCGTCTCGTCATCATCTTGGATGTCCATCCAGAGCGCATCGTTGTGGGTGCGTTTGGGTCCGACTGCGACACCGAAATCTCCGATTTTGGGGTGGAGCTGCGCATCGAGGAGGATATTGCCAGGCTTAATATCTCGATGCGTGATGCCATATTGGTGCATGAAGGCAAGACCACGCGCAACTCCAAGAGCGACACGCAACCTTGCTCGTGCAGTTAGTGGCGGCGTGTTGCCAACACACGCTAGTCGGTCTTCCAGAGAGCCATTGGGCATCTTGAGATATACCAGTGCTCGCAGCGTGAATCCCATGTGTGTATCCGCACAGTCTCCTTTCCCATCATGATCGCTATCTGTACTGCCATTGTCGTGTTCTGGTGTACAAAAGCCAACTAGGCGGAGAATATTTGGATGCCGCAGCAGGGTCAAGTACCTAATCTGTTTCAGTGACGATAAACGAATCGGAAAGTTCAGCGAATATGCTTTCAAAAACTTCACAGTACCTCCGCCTCGAATTGCTGCTTTCCTGACAGGCCGGCAGCGTACCCCAGCGCGTCATCCTGGGGGGCAAGAAGGGCGATTGTCAAGCGAGCAGTACGGCCGGATTTTTTTTGTTTTCACAAAAGGCTTCACCTGGTCCAGGGTCTTCACTGCGACGGGAACCATCACATTTTCTTCCTCGGTCTCGCCGGAAGGTTTCATGACCAAGGACCGGGATTTCACCTGCATGTGCCCAGCATAAACCTTCCCGAAACCTCCTGATCCCAGAAGACGCCCGCCAGAAGATGCCGGAGCACAATCGAAATGATTTGTGGCATCCTCGATATCCTCTCGTGAGAAACGAAAGGGCTCTTGGGGCAGACACGCTTCGAAAAACTGTAGATCATCCATCGACGGAGCTGGTCAATAATGCCTTCAATGTGCAAGGTGTGCTTCCTGATCGCAATTTCACGACCTTCGGCTTAGTATTCCGCCAAACTGCAGGCACTCACGAAATTGTGTTTTGGGAAAAAGAGTAGCGAATTTCACAAGTTTGTGCGCAACCAGTTCCAGCGCTATCACCAATACTTTCCTACCACTGCCAGGTTACGAGTAGAGCTCTAATTCATCAGAGTGTGACATGCGACAGGACAGTGTAGGTACTCGAGTACCTGGTATGTAGACTAGAGCTTTAGATTTTACTGTAGCTAGCTACTTTTTAGTAGTGCCACTACGAGTAGCCAGAGCTTCTACTAGTAGCTAGCACTACAAAATCTAGCAAAAAGCGACCAAACCGAACGAACAGCAACGAGCTTAAGCTACTTTGTTGTATTTTCGGCTGTTATTTGCGAGCAAGGATTGCGCATGCACCAGAACGAACTTCGGGAGGGGCACATGACTGAATCAAAGGCTCAGGAGCTCTCGCATATCGAGCAAAACAGGCATGCGAAGAACTCGAGAAGTGAAGAACTTGCCAGCTCCGAAAAAGGCAGCAGAGGCGAAGTTGCACACAAACACCATGAAGTACAACCGTGGCAACAACACGATCCGCAAGAGAAAGAAGATAAATCTTTTTTTTACTTTTTTGTTGAACGTGATTCCACAGGGTACTTTCCTGAGTTAGCCCACAAAGGCAAGGTAAACTTCCGCGGCATCATCAGCGAGGGGTGAAAAAACGAAAACCCCTCGCTGCATGTCTGCCACATCCACGCCGATGAACTGAGCAACAAAATTACTGACGTCATTTATAATCAAATTTTACGCTGCAGATCATGGTTTCCGGCGATTCGCTCCCGGAATTGCAAAAGCATATGAGAAACAAACTCAACATTCACACACAAGACTTTGCGATACTTCTAATGGACAAAAAGACGTACCTGTTTCACGAGCTAGATGATATGTCCATGATTAAACGTGGTAGACGATACGAGCGCCGCGCCCGTATCATTCGAAGGTGCGTGATGAACGGACTCCAGTGCATGAAAGCATGAAAGCTCATGTCCACACTCCAGCGCACGACACAGACCGAATTCACGAATACTTAGGCAAGATGTATGGTTCCCTGATCCCGTTTGCGACTCCACTCTATGCTGTCTGTGTGGCGATGAGGTCAGTGAGCGCATGGAAGCATTACTGATCCCACTCTTTGCGTGTGTGTGTGTTTGTGTGAGGGGGAGGTGCTTTGTCTCTGTGTGTGTGTTTGATTTTTTACGTGTGTATATGTGCGCGTGTGTGTATGTGTACGCGAGTGTTCATGTGTGTGGGCGTGTATCAGTTTATCTGTCCGTTTATCTATGTTTTATTGGTTTGTCTGTGTAAGGGTGGTGTGTGTGTGGTGTATGTGTGTGTTGTGTGTGTGAGTATGCATGCTTGAGCATAAGTTTGTGTGTTTTTGTGCACGAGTGCTTGTTTGTCTTTGTTTGTGTACTTTTGTGTGTGCGCATGTGTGCAAGTTCATGTCCCTGTGTGCTTGGTACTATGTGTGTGCGAGCGTGTATTTACGTGGGTGCACATGTGTGGGTGTTTTTTGCCTGTGTTTGTGAGTGTGTGTTGTGCGTGTGTGTGCGTGTGTGCACGCCTGCCTGACTTTATATGCCCAGATGTGTCTGTGTGTGTCTGTTCTTTTGCCTGTCTCCCTGACTTACCCGCGTCATCGCATATCACATTTGCGAACGCCCAGATTGACTCGTGCCGGCGTCGGGTGAAGCCTGGCTACATCTCACACAAGGTTTGTTTGCGCAGTTGACGAGCATGATGGTGTATGCGTACGATGTACCAATACCGAGCCAACACTTCGAGCTAGTTTTCTCCAGTTGTTTTCATGTCACCGAGTTGTGCTCAGCATCTGTTCGGTGCCACACTAGTACTCCATTCCTCCATCTCTCAATCTCCCCCTCCATTCCTCCATCCCTCCGTCTCTCTCTCCACCTCCTCCGCCATCTCTTTATCCGTCCCACCATCCCTCTATTCTTGTTGTAGAATTGACGCCCCACCATCCCTTCACCCATCTTCCCTCTCTCCCTCCTTCCCTCCTTCCCTCCCTCCCTCCCTCCCTCCCTCCCTCCCTCCGTGCCCCACAGACCTGCGGGGTGGACCTTGGTGGTAGGATATTTACGCTTCGAGCCTGCCACACAGAACGCGCATACGGCGGCACAGCAGCTTCTGTGGCCTCCCATACACGCAATGCAACAGCCAGCCTTGCGCACCCTTCGATTTCGCAACAGCAACACCAGCAGCACCAGCATCGGCACCAGCAATTCCTCCCAGAAGGGTATCAAGGGCACAAGGAGATGCTGGAGTTGCACCTGTCTAAGGTACGGTGCGTTGTAGAACCGAACCAAGTTGTGTTTCTTGAGCGTGCGGTGTTCGGTGGTGCAGATCGTGTCTTATTGCATCGATACGTTCACCTTACCAAATAATCGCCCACAAACAATCATACTCACTCTCACACAAACGAACATGCACACTCACGCACACAAGCATGCACGCATACAGAAATGGGTGTGCGCGTACACACACGTACATGGTACATGTATAGATAGATAGACGGACGGAGAGACAAACCCAGAGAGACAGACAGACCATGAGACAGGCAGGCAGATAGGCACACTCGTAGACGCACCCGGAGACAAACACACCGACACAGAGAAGGCGGACGGGAGGGGGCTTCAAACATGTGCACATTTGCACGCTTACACATTTCATGCGTGCTTGTTGTTCCTGTGCCCCATCATGGCGCGTCCTTGCTCTAGTTCAGACCGGAGACGCGAACTCAAATCTGCGGTGCCTGTCACGCCTACAATCTTCTGCAAGCGGGGCGCGAGCCACGAGTGCAGATAGTGGAACAGTCCAGAAGTACCAGCACGAATACCACACAGAGAATGGCCCCGGATTTGCCAGCAGTGGGGGCGACAACAGGAAGGGCTGAATCATATGTTCCCGGTTGGTGCACGCCTATCAGTGTTTCCTAATTGTTTGCCGTTGTATCATGGACGTGTGCGTGGGCTGCTCGGGTCCATGATACAAGTCCATGGGTCCACAATGCGCCATTCGATTGATTCATCCTCGCAAAAAATGCAATCTGTTTGGGCATGTGAAAGTGTGCATGTATGCTTGCGTGTTGTGTGTGTGTCTGTATGTTCTTTACTTGCCACAGATACGCGTATGCGACAACACTTTGTGAATCATTTGTATCCCACCTTGCTTGTGCACGTGTAGTACTGCATTCTGCACGCTGAAGCCTAGAACATGCCTGAGCGCCGTGCAGTGTGCATTTACACGAATCACCACTTTTGAAGGCAGTGGTGATGGTCCTGAAATGTGCCTCACCGCTGCTATCTTTCCACTCTGCTCTTCACACGCAGAAGACCAGCGTTGGCATTACCACCTCGACCCTGCTGTTTATCGCATGCGACATGTGCTGACCGATACTGAGGAACGGAGGTTGCGCCACAGAGCACAACGAGAGCAGGAGGTTCGAGAATGGAATGCAGGTGAGAAAACTCTGAAGGAGGTTAATGTTGACTGTGGTAACATATATGCTTGCACTGCACCTCCCACTTTGCTGCTGCAGGTACTTTGAAAAGGAAGGATGAAGCATTCGCCCGATGTGGCTTGCAGAGCAACAGACGTGATGCTAGCCAGTTGCTTCAGGCGGGAAATGAAACCCTAACAATAGCAGCCGGAAATTCGATACCATTTGCTGCCACTGAAAACAACCGGCAAATTCTGGCGAGCTGGGAGGAGATACAAGAGGCTCCTGTGCCAATCTGATGCTGCACGCAACTGCACAAGTGCAAGGCAGGGCAGTTGATTCTTGTTTTTGGAAAAATAGTAGATGTTGACATCTCGGCTTTGCCGATTTGAGTTCCATGTGTTCCAATTCATGAAGGCAATTCGCGCCGACATGACAGAAAGCTGGTTGTGGTTTGTGATTTGCCTTTGTTGGATGGCCACGCACTTGCATGGGCGGCTATGTCCTATCTCCATTGCGGATTTTTTTTTTTGGGTGACATCGAATTAGAAGGAATATTTAAATATGTACCGCTGCACTACTAACAGACCATTCACATTGCAGCTGCCTCCCTCCTCGCTCCTCGGCAGCCAGCTGACTAGATTTCCACGACCGGCGTAGCCGGCCGCTTTGCTGGAAGCCCTTGCTTTGCTGGCCCCGCTACCCGCAGCATCTGCGATCGCCGCCGCTTGAGTTGAGGAGAAGGGCGGAGCGCAGCCCCTTCGCCGCTGACTCGTGGTTGGCCGTGTCCGGGGCTAGCTACTAGCTCACCTCATGACAGTGGGTATGTCGGATCTCCATTGTGGATTGTGCATTGTGTACCGCGCGCCTCTTAGCTTCCTCTATTGCTTGCCCCTTCTTAGCTATTTGCCTTCCCCTATTCTTAAAACCCCAAACTTCGCTTTGGCAAAAAAGCCTCTGTCACTGCCGCTCGTGGCTCGTGACTCAGGCAGCATGAAGCACCACGCACCCCAGTGGACCCCAGGGTGAGCGACGTGCGTGCGAGGTGTCAGCCAGGTAGCTAGCTACCAAGCGGGGCCCGTGGCAATTAAAAAGCCCAGCCAAACCAAGGAGCGAAACCCCGCCCTGGCCTGGCTGCCGCTGCGGCCCGCGCCGCCCGCTTGGCTGGGGGCGGACCCACCGGCCCAGGCCAGCCAGCGCCCCCAGTAGCTACCAGCCATGCGGGTTCTGCCTGGCTGCTGGCTGGTGTTGAAGAAACCCGCGGGTGGTTCGCTCGCCCAAGCTTTTTTAAAGAAAAACGGCCGTGCAGCGCGCAGGCAGCCAGTGTTCAAGTTCAAGACGGAAGCTGGCTGAAGCAAGGTTATTCCCGTCTGTGTGTGCGTAGCGTGCTGGTGCTGGTATAGCGAACGAGGCTGCCTGCTTCTTGTGCTTCTTGCCCATGCTTCTTGTCGCTCGGAATCGGAAACAAGCAGCCAGCAGCTAGACAACCGCACCAGCAACAGCCGCATCAACAGCAACAACAGCAGCCAGTAGCCACCACAACGGCACCGCAGCAACAGTCAACTGCAGCAGCAGCAACAGCAGCAGCAGAACCCCATTCAACCACCGCCACTACCAGAAGTGACAAGGGCCCCTGTTGCAGTGACGTTCGCGAGCTTGGTGTACCTCGGTGCTGCATGAACTTGCGGGGTACCTTGTCGTTTTGCTGGCAGTATGCTAACTGCGACTATCAAAGGGACACACGGGGATTGGAAATAACGGCCCACGTGGGGGGCACTTTGGCATGACCCACATGCACCTCACACCACGCCTAAATTGCGGTTTTCGCGGTTTTTGGTTTGCTGCCCTGGCCCAGCCATAATCCGGATCAAAACTCTAAGATGCTTTCTGCCGGCGGGGCCTGCGCTGCGACTAACAAAGGCCCACATTAGGACCAGGAATAACGGCCCAAGTGCGCATGTCCCATATGAGGGGCTGGCTGGCTGGCTGGCTGACTTAATCTTAACCCCACATCCAAAGAGGATGTGGCGAAATAAAGTGCCATGGTAAGGCACGTACACTCCACAACCAAACAAGCAAGTTTCATGTACAATCTTGGGCCATAAGCCCACAGGGAGCCGCAAGCAGCCCCATGACCCCGGTTACTACCCCAGGGCCACTCTGTGGAAATCTTCAGCACCATGCGCTGAAACAGTCAGTCTGATACCCAAAGCTACAACAAACTCTTCTCACGCAACATGCTACCTCTTCTTGGAGGTCTACCTCACGTCCACGTGCATAATACCCACGCAATTCAGTCATACGCCCTGACTCACGTGCAATCTCCTCGTGTTCTTCATGATGTTCACTTATGGGGGTGGGCGTGCTCTCACTCTCACCAGTGGCCAGCTGTTGAGAATGCGCACCGCACTCACCTTCCTCTTTCTCTTTACCACTCCCCCCCCTGATTGCGCGTGCAGTCACATAACTTCCCTGGCTTCAATACCTTAACCGACGGGGAAGCTACGGGAATCTCACCCTCGCTATCATCATCTAATATTCAACCTTTTCCCGTTGAAGGATACGGCACCTTGCAGTACACTGCCTCGTGCGTTCTAACCTTCTTTGGACTAATCATCATCACTTTTTTGTCTGTATCACGCATGACAAGCACAGACGGAGGGTCTAATCCTACAAAGCACCCACCAACCGCCCTACTGCTCATTTTGTTCCTCGGTCCGGTGAGCTCCTCGAACTGCACCCTACAACCGAAGGCTCGTATGTACAGCTGATCAATATCTGGGGTGTGGTGGTGTATAACCCCATAGGGTGTTCTGCCCCCCTTTGATTGTTTTATCAAAAGCAAGTTGACATGCCTTACATACGCACATGCCAACCCCCACGCACTTTTGGGTAAGTGCGGCGCTCCTAGCATGAACGCACGCGCCAACCTAGTTGCATCACCAGCCGCCTTTTCGGCAAATCCATTTTCCTGTGGGCTACCTGCACTCACTGGCTGCAACACAAACTTGTATTGTGCTGCGGGCTCTTCCGCCTTCTTACTTACATTCCTCGAGCCACCATCTAGACGCACCACGCGCACCTCCTACTGTAGTGCAAGCACGCTTATTAGGTCCCTTTCTAACAACTCGGGAAACTGATTTTTCTGTGACTGAAGATATGACTTTATGTCACCTGACGTGACATCCACAAATATGAAGTTGCCTACTGCCCCACCAAAAGACTTGACACCCATGGACCTATATCCGCCCATGGCGTCTACATACACACACCCAAATGGAGGGTAACATTTTCTCTCTTCACTGGGCACGCCGGTGAAACGACGCTCGTCTCCACTTTGCTTGGCCACACACCACAATCCTCGACTAAGTGCGTGCGTACATTCACACCCCTCACCATTCCCTTTACTGTCATTCTGACTGGCAAATCAGGTTCACAATGTCCCAACCTCCAGTGAAACAAACGCGCACGCTGTTCTGGCGACTGACTGGCTGACTTTATAAATCTTAACCCCATCCATAAGATGGATATATCAACATAAAAGTGCCGTGGATGGGCACGCGCGGGCTATACACTACACACAGGGCGATTTACATGCACATCCTTGCGCTGTCTCGGGTCATAAGTCCGCGGGGAGCCGCAAGCGACCCAAAAAATCCTGGTTGCTACCCCTAGAAATCTCCGCGGAATCTCGGCGCCTGGCGCTGAGTTGCCACGTCAAGTAACGCAAATACTATACTATATACTGTACTATATACTATACTCGCTCACCCTGGTCCACTATGCCCCCGCCCGCCGCACCAAGGCCGCATTCACCTCAACTTCCCCCTCTGGCTCTCTAATCCCATTCACCAGCTGCTTCCACTGCGCCCTATCTTGCGCCAGCTCCATCCAGCTCTCCTGCGCTATACCCGCGTATTCCAGTGC
>Ga0099797_101167_pt1 | contig 14675 bp, 18 predicted proteins | sample Uncmet_Sort48C_1_FD_89871 | JGI IMG/M metagenome (GOLD analysis project Ga0099797, IMG submission 89871) | Marine eukaryotic communities from CALCOFI LINE 67, Pacific Ocean - C012_Sort48C_1 | ecosystem: Environmental > Aquatic > Marine > Oceanic | place: Pacific Ocean: Monterey Bay | collected... | reverse complement strand
TTCAAATATTCATGTGACCAATACGTACCCCCCGGTACAAGTAAATATTCAAATCAATCATGCGATGACTTATTGCTGAATTCGGATACTGCACACTTATACTTATGTGGGTTTCCACAATCACTTTGACCACCAACATAAAGGGTACCAATTAACCCCAAAAGCTCGGCCCCCAAAAAACGGAAACAACTATATATATATATATATATATATATATATATATATATATATGCATCAGGATGCAAGGCTGGCCGCCCCCCCGCGGGTATGGTCTGCCACATACGACTGGCCCCACCACGTAAGGCTGGCCACCGCCCGTAGCCAGCCCCAGTCGCAGCAACCACCACCCCCCCCACCCAAACCCACAGGGGGGGTGGTCGGGGGGACCCTTCCCTGGGGGGGGGGGCGGTCCCCTAACCTGGCACATATATTTCGCAACATCAAAAATCTGCAGTTCTCGACACTTCATCAGATCATATGGTCGGCCACAGCAACTTTGGCTACAAGAAGAAACCTCCTCCTCAAGTTGTACCAATGTTTGTATGCATGTACGCTACTAGCAGGGGTACTGATGCTGAGCTTACTGTAGTGGTAAATATGGTGTGCCACGGCTAGAAGGCGAAGATCGAGCCATTGCATGAAAATGCCCAATCTGGCAGCTGAGCTTGCACCAACTTCACACTTGGCGACTTCAGCGATGACCTTCCAGAGCACAAGGCACACCATGTAATGGGACAACGAGTCACGACAACTGTTCAAAGGGCTGATAGGGCCAACACCGTGGCAGCCAAAAATGCACAAGTGGTCCCCACCTTCCTGGTACCTAGTGCTTGTGCTCCAACTATTCACAAGAGTCTTAATAACCCCATGCGAGCCGAAGGCCTTCACGAGTTGAGACAAGGTTCCAAGTTCGCTCTGGCGGCAACAATGTTGCCATCATATTGCTCACACAAACTGTGCAGACGGCGATGCAATAGATGTGTCCTCTAAGCACGGTGCAACACAAACTTTGGAGCCTTAGTTTGGTATTCCTCAGCCATTTGCTAACACAAGATTGGAGCTGGTTAGCGGCACAGCTAGGCACGCCACTATGAGATAGCATGGCACGAAGGTTTACACAGAAAGCCTGTGAATTCCACCCTAAGGGACTTTATTTGGCTCTACCTAAATCCCAAATTGGGAGCAGCATAGCAGCTTCGCGAAACCGGCAAAACATACCTTCGACATTTTGCAACTTGGCATGACCAGAGCGATACAAAGTGTCATCGAGATAGGGGCCAATGGGACTGACAGGGAGGCCAATCAATTCTCTTAAGTGATGCAAGCTACTAAGGCTGAGAGAATTGGTGGGCATATTTAAGTCTTTGTCATGGCACTTACCTCGATATGAGCTAATCCTGCAAATGGGTTAGCAAGCTGGGCGACATAGCCGAGAGTAGGCAGAGCTCTTGTGTTGTAGCTTCGGACAGCCATGTATGCTCTCTCGTGTGTTGCAGCAATGCTATCTACAGCTCGCTCAAATTTAACAAGGGGGCCTTTCCACATGTCTACAGAACATGGGGCCAACACAGAAGCCTATGTAAGTTCCACAGTTCTGAGTGGACATGTTTCGCCAAGGCTCTATGTTGTATGCCAGCCACGACCTCCGAACTTGTATGTTATGTTCATTGCACTCAATGCTAACTGGGATAAGGATACACTTATGGGGGCCAGATTCAGGTCACTAATTTTCTGGAATACACGAAGATTTTTCAGCACACTCGCCAAAGACTCGAGATGTCTAAGAGTGATAGTGATGTCATCTGCACAAGCGGTGACGGTGCAGAGTTGAAATTTGATTATAGTTGTACTGAGAAAGCCACAAGAGGGGGTCTATGGCGACCAAAAAGAGGACGGCACTGAGGTGCCTCCCTGCATCACCCCGCTATGTACCTCAAACAAACAAGACTCACAACCATCCCTAAGAAGAAAAGCACTGCACTTACAATACCTATTGCGAATGATAGCCATGAATCCGGCTGGTAGGCCTATGTATTTCAGACAAGCAAACAACCAACCGTGCAAAACACTTGGAAAAGCCGCTGCATCATAAAAAAGTGGTGACTGCAAATTGTCCTACTTGCTCGGCCGGAGCATGTGAGTAGCACGGAGTATTTCCACGAAAGTGAGAACAACGAAATGCGTTGGTTCTAGATTCGGTGTCCAAATCCAGCACATTCTGCAGCATGTTTCTCCCCCGAACGAATCCTCTTTGCAATCCGTGAATGTGTTTTACATAACAGGCAACATGCAAGCATGTTTTCGTCGTTCGGTGTTGCTTAAAACTAATGGCCTAATTTCCATGGGTTTGCGAACTACTTTAAGGCTGGGGGATCGGGAATGGAGAACGCCAAGCATAGCGTCCTTGCTATTATTGGTTATGTCGACAGAATACTCGTGACTTGGCATACTACTGTTGGACCAATCCCAGGGGTTATTACTTATATACAGTTTCAGAGGGACTCTAGCAGCTTGCTTGTCATAAGCATCCTTGCCAAACACAGGACCCCACGAGTGCTGCAAGGTTTGGCGAGTTGCATTGCTCTCAAAATGCGTTCCTGCGAACATGCCAAGAGCTGAAGCCTGCCGAGAATCGATTCTGATGCCTACTAGCGACGAGTAGGGAGCTCTCGGGTGAAAAACACCGGCCTGGTGGTTGGTTTCTTTGAGTTTGGAAGTCCTGTACATTTGTTGATGTTCGGTTTTGTTTTGCATGCTGTTAACTTTCTTTCTTTCTGTTTCGAGGTGTTGTTGCTTTGCACTAGAGAACTCTTGTGCAAACAAGGCTGGTTAGCTAGTTTGGGGGATTTTCAACTGACATCCAAATGGGTCATTATTCCTATTCATGTGGATTCGGCTAGCAGCCGAACATGGAAGATGTTACCAGACCAAATAGCACAAGCCACTCCGCTGAGCTGGGCGAGGACAACCTCCAAAGACTTGCTTTCTGCAATGAAGCAATGTTGTCTAACTGTCTCAGCCGCCTCCCGGAAAATTGTTTTGCATTTTACCATACTTTCATTTTCGACCAGGACATAGAGATCCAACACTTGGGACATTTTGTCACATAATTCAGCAAAAAACGATTGCTTGCACCCCCAGGCATGCAAGCGTTTTGTGACATCTGTTTTTGTTCGCATTCTAGAAGAGATTGAACTAGGGGAGTTGTCACTTTGTCCTGAGGCACAACAAGAAATGAGGTCATTTATGGAACCATTTGAATGGGCCAAATTAATGCACTCGGAAGGCGGCAGCGAGCATGGTTGTGCTCCTTTTGCTGAATTTCGGGGAGTTCTTGGAAAATGTTTCCCAGGCTTTTTGATTCGGCCGGGCATTCAGAACTATATTCACTTCCCCCCCTACACTTTGAGAATTTGAAACACGAACTCGGTCGGGAATATCCAGCTTAATGGGGCTCACTGCAAGCACCAGAGCATTGCATTGAGGCGATGCAGCAACTTGGTCGATGGCAGACTGCAGCAAATTCCTTGACCCTCGTTTCAACTGCCTCTCTTGTGGCAGCCATAAACTCGGTAGTCTTGGAGTATGTCGGAAATTGTCTCTCAATTCGCAGGTAGGCAACTCTGCATGGCACCACTGTCTCCACTTCGCACAGCCAGCCAACAAAGTGTGTTTTGGTGACCAAGACCAAAAGAACACCAGAGCCTGGACCATGACACTTTCCAATAATGGTGACACTGTGTTTCTCCGCGGTTCCAAGCAGCGATGCTAACTTCTTTTTCCTTATATGTGGTTTATTCTGGAGGAGAGTTCTCGCATGCCACCAACAAGTACTACTGACCTGACCCACTGTTATTCCCATTGCACATTTGTTCCAGCTCCCGAATCACTTGAAAACTTCGCATCCACATTCGTCCTGTGTAACTTGTGTCGCTCCACCAGGCGTGGGGCCCAAAAAAGCCGGATGTCGGTCGGGCTGTTGACAAGGACCCTGAGTATTGGCGACCAACTGAGGACAATAGCATGTGCAGCACGATTGCTGCATTTGAAGTTGACATTGGGGTGTTGTTCACATAACAGAGCAAGGGTTCGCCAGACAGCAATTTATCCCTTGACAGTTTTTCCTGATTTGTCTGGGTTGAGGTACATAGGCACTGCCTTGGCAGGACTCGGCAGAGTGGGTCGTCGCCAAACTGTCTTGGATTCCTTCTGTGCTTCGAGTAATTGTGTAACATAACGGCCGCCAATGTCTGGGCTTCCAACAAAGCAAAGGACATAGGAGGTGTTGTGTTAAATTCCTTCCACTTCATAGGATGACTTTCCATTCCTGCATCATGCACCAAACGCTGTACCAACTTGCCAACTTCTGTTCGCCTGACGGATTCAGCTGCTGTGAACTTGAGCATGTTGAGGTCGCCTGTCCTGTCAAACTTTGACAGTCGAAGGCACCGCTTCAGGGGGCAGGCAGCGGCATGTAAGGGTTGGGGATAGGCATAGTCGAAGAGCTACCGAAACTTGGAGGTGGGCTGTGACCAAAGAGAGCTGTACCATGACAAGCCAGGCAAGGCCAAGCAACATTGTCACTAGACATCGCACCGGGAGTGCTTGCACCATGGATACTGTCGGAGTGGGGTAGAAGCAAACTTCTCTGCCAATTCGGCCACCTTTTCGTCGCAATATTTCTTCTGAGCACTCGGAGATGTAGGAGTGGCCTGTGCCATTTCTTGCATCTTATCGGACATTTGCTGTTCCAAAGCCTCAAACTTGCCAACGGCGAGTTTGAGTTGTTCAGCAAGAGCACCCTCACCAGACACATCAGCTCGGCGAGAAGCTTGGCGAGCTTCTTCCAGGTCTCCTTTGAGTCGCTGTGCTGTGGTGTCCAACATAGCTTGCACATCCCCTCGTTGTTTGTCCAGGGTAGGGCCAAGAGCTTTCGGCAGCTCTGACTCGAGCATCTTGGGGGGTGAGCTTGCAAACCTGCAGCAACCGCATTGTCAAGCTGTTTTTGCACGGCTTTCTCGAAGGCGATGCTGTCGGTAATCGAAAGTATCTGTTCTTCGCTAAAGGACTGCAACTGCAACGAGTTTTCTTTGCGATGGGTCTTTCGTTGGCTCTCAGCAGATGCGTCGCCGCTTCCCATGGCAAAGAAAGGGATAAGGCTTGGAAGCGAAATCGGTACTGGTTAGGGCCAGTGTGGCCGTGCGCTGGGCACCGAGAAGATTGTACAATGAAAACCAGGGCCAACAAGGCCAGGATAATTGGGCACAGCCGTTGCCACAGCTTATCAGGGAAAACACAATTGAAGGCCCGTCACCTGGCAGGACTTACACTCATCTCTGGTAACCAGTACCTTGAGCCAAAATGGATACGGTGAACCTGGCACATATATATATATATTATACATTGATCCATCACCAAGCTAACTATCCTAGGACGGGTCGATCCGAAGTCCCCACTCGCTCCGGGGATAACTCGGTGTGTCACAATAGCTTCATGGGTGGGCGGGCACAGCATCTGAGGAATGCAAAACGTTGAAGGGCGCAAGGCGCCAGGCGCAATGTGTCCTGTCTTCTTTGGAGGGCGTTGTGCACCGTTGCCTGCCTATCCAACTCAATGTTGCCTCAAGTGTTGCTCGGGGCAGCTCGGGTGATTCTCACGTCGGCCATTCTCTGGCTCCATTGTACCTGTACGATTGCTGCCGGGCCGTACGGTGCAATGTTCTCCTCGCGAGGGTGTTGAGTGCAATGCGGTGGAGTGGCACCCTCGAATGCCAGACCTTCCGGTCCACTCGCTTGACAATCTGTGCACAAGAATCTGTAGCTGTCAAGCTTGGTGCAGATGTCACACGCAATCCTGCCCACCCCTCGCATCCTGGTAGGAAGTGAAGTACTTCACCCCGAATGTCACGCCTGATGGCTCCCGCACATCTCCCACAGTAGCAAATGATGCGGGACGGGGAGCATTCACTGGCGCTTTTTCCCGCGGTAGCCACGCTGGTAACATGCATCGAGCGGCCAGCTCCTCATCATCATCATCTGCCAGGGTTTGTGGTGGCGGCATGTCTGTCCCAGCCGGCGATGCTGTAGGTCGGACTGTTGTCCAAGTGATGTTCTGTTCCAAAACGAACCTGGACCTTTGAAGTTCACCGGTCGAGCGGTGACCCTGTGCGGTTGCACTGCCCCATGCAAACGTTGGTCTTGTGCAAAGTCAGGTAGGGGAGCGAAGTCCGCGCACAACGCTTCCAGATTCAGCAAGGGGTACCTCTCGCGGATGGCATCTGGGAGTAGGTTGCTCAACGCTCGCGTCCAGTCTCTGAGTCTCCATGGCCGAGTGCCGTCAACTTGCTCGCCCAATACGTGCCATCTTGGAGGAGGTGTGCTCCGCAATAGCAGACTTCTCGGCCGAACCTGGGGGATATGTAGACGCCCTGGACATGCAGTCCCACTCGTGTCTCGCGCATGCCTTCCTCGTCAGAGGTGTAGGCCTCGATAGGATCGTCCGGGAGGGAGCTCCTCCTGGTGCGCCATGATCTTGCTTTGTTCTGTGTGCGCCGTTTCGGTGACAGAGCGAGACTATGGTTGAGAGAGAAGGAAGACGCCTGGCTCGAAAGCACACGGCTCTGCTGGACGATGTTCACCAAAAGCGGCCAAAGACATATGCCCGTTTTTTGCGTTATCCCGGGCCCCCGGGCCCGGGCGGTTCCGCTTGCCAGAACTCATGTGCGGCATGGCTATGTATTCAGCACTGAGGATCCTGTGCTGGAGGAATATAGGCAATGCCGTGTAAGGATGCCATGCAAGGATCTTCGCCCAAGCTGTGCACCAGCCTTGCGCCACATGGTCCATGCATGCTTCACGCTACCCCCTTTACGGTTAATGATATTATGCCATCTCCCCTGCAAACACATAGCATTATACATATATGATATATATATGTATACATATTGAATTATATATATATATATATATATATATATATATATATATGTACATATATATGGGCGTTTCTCGTTTGTTCCCTTACCCCAACACCGTTACGTAAACGCAGGCCCATGGGCTCATGGAGCCCATGGGGCCCATGGGCCCATGGGCCCCATGGGGCCCATGGGGGCCCATGGGGGCCCATGGGAGCGCACGGGCCCCTTTGGCCCCTTGGGGCCCATGGGCCCCATGGGCACCATGGGCCCCAAGGGCCCCTTGGCCTCATGGGCCCCTGGGGCCCATGGGCCCGCGTTTACATAACGGTCCTGGTATAAATCCCCTACAGCGAGACAAACGAGAAACCCACATATATATATACATATATATAAAGCCTCTCATGCTCAGCGCCGAGGAGGCCAAGGAGTTCTTGGAAGTGATCGCAGCCTGAGTTCAAACTTAATGGAAGCTTATTCCGCGACACTATAAAGCCTAATTGCCCAAACTTCGTGCAGGGGCCCGGGGCCCGGGTCCCTGCACGTTTTCGGAAACTAACTGAAATTAATCAAACTATCAATTTCCGAACACTTTCGGATGGTGAATGATATGGGCTCTGGAGGCTCTAGTGCGGTGTTGAGTAGGTAGGTACATAGGTAGGTAGCTTGGGAGGTAGGTGTGGTAAGGGTGCAGTTGGGGCATGTGTTGGTGGTAGTTGGGAAGGTGTCAGGATTCCACAGCTCGCATTGCGGGAGGAAGCTGATTTCAGGAAGGTTGGGGGACTTGTGTTCAGGTAGGTGGGTAAGGAAGATGTTGGGTAGGTAGGTAGGCCCTTAGGTAGATGTGTACATAGGGAGTCGGGCAGATAGGTGTGCTCGCTGGGCTGGCTGGGCTGGCTGGGCTGGCTGGGTAAGGATAGGCTGGACCGGCTGAGCAGTGTATGGCTAGGATGGGCTGGCTGGCACGGCCGGGTCTGTCTGGAAATACGAAACATTGATATCAGCTCGGGAGGGTTGAGTTTGTTTACTTTTTGTGAATTACCAACCGATTCATTGGGACTGGTCGACCTCTCCGAAATCTCATCATACTTGCGTAATGTTTTCCACTGAACACAAAGTGAATTGTAGGGTCACTTCCTGAATGTAAGATGGCTCCGAACCCAATCATACGATTTAGAAGGCCATGAGCAAGACAGACAGACACCCAGACAGACAGACAGACTTTGGGGAATCGCCGGCGCCAGAAATGGCCCGCAACCTCCAACACCAAGGAGGGCCAGCAATGTGTGCGTGCGGCTTTGTCCTGTGTATGTAGCGCTCGCTCTCAGCCGTCACTGTACAAGGGGCAGTCCGTGGCTGGAAACCTGTTCCCTGCGACCACCCCAGACGACAACTACCAACTAAGGGGCTTGGTTACGAATGGAAGTTTCTAAAACAGAGTCAGAACCCAAAACGGAACCCAAACAAGAGCCAGGACCCTAAACGGAACCCAAACACAGAAACGGAGCCAACACCCAAAACGGAACACGAACAAGGTCCAGAACCCGGACGGAACTCAAACACAGAATGAGGCTACCATGAAGTCAGCTGCGCTTGAAAATCAGCCTAACGACTCCAGAGATTTTGTTCCAGCTCGAGGTCAATGCCACCTGAGAAACAACCTTGTCAATCCGAGATAGAAAAAGCGCCCGGTGCGTAACGAACCTTGCCAACGAACAAACCACCAGACGCCGTACAAACAGGGGAGACAAACAAAATTGTAACAGCAGCGACACCGACACCCAACAGCAAATTAACTTGACCCATTCACTCGATTTGCAAGCTCATGCGCAAGCTAACCCTGTCAGAACACTAGCAGCACAGCGCTGCAACCTGTCTCACTACGTACCTGCGGTGCTCAGTGAAGCCCCCGAGACAGACAGACAGACAGACAGACAGACAGACAGACAGACAGACAGACAGACAGACAGACAGACAGACAGACAGACAGATAGATACACTCATACACACATACAGACATACAGACAGAGACAAGAGACAGGGACACAGACAACGTATTCATCCCCCACAAGCTCAGTACTCTGACGAGCATGTATGATAATGTTTGTTTGACATTTAAAACGCAAACTCAGGTGACCACACATAGTCAAAAATAGCAATCAAAACAAGCACTGGAGGCACAGTCAATAACAACATCTTTTGAAGACACACCCCTGCGCTTCCAAAGGGGCACCCCCGAGATGAGGCTTGAGAAGCACATCCTTCTAATAACGACCTCTCAATGGGTCTTCTCATTTTCTCATTGGGGGGGGGGAGGGGGTAAAAACTCCATGCTATTAGTTTTTGTCAACTCCCATCCTTGATCTGAACATAGAATCAATCTTGGGTCTATACCTTCGCCGCAATGTGTGCGTGGCTGCAATTGTGGCCTGGGCGATCCACTGCAGGACCTCAAAAGAGGATTGGGTAGATAAATGTGATGCGTTCTTCTGTTGTCTTCCAAAGATTGTATATCGTACAATAATTGGTTCGAACATCTGGAAATCATATACCGTTGTATAAATCATATGATATGGTATAGTATAATCATAGGTAAGAAATATAAGACATAGTATAATCTTAGACGAAAATAATCCATGTCATGTGGCATAGTATAATCATAAATGGTGTGTATATAAGAAGGGATTACATCTTAAGGAAAGTGGTGCGTTATACCTTGTACAGCATTGCACTCATGTGGCGATAAGGTGCTGCCAAGCAATGCAAAATGTGTGGTGTGTGAAAATATATACTCTATCCATTACGAACACACAACCTACAAGGAATTGATGCACGGCGGTATGGATGGTGTAGTGTTTACTTGATTACCTATCTGATTTATTCTCATTAAACTCAATTACACAACAAAGCAAAATGTCCCAGGATGTCTGCGGCCGTATATTTGAGAATTGTGCACAAAACCGAATGCAAACTCGATGAATCCGCCCTGGAGCTGGCTATAAGGGTCCCAGGGTCTGCCGGAAAACAACATATCATTAACTAAACCGCATAGGATTATATCAGCCCCCATGCCTGGGACTCTTCTTAGCGCGTCGTTGATGGCGCGGAATTTATGGGTGTCTTCCCTGCCTGAATCCAGGGGCACTGGATCACCCAAGGGCGTCGCTGGCTCTACCATGCGGTTTGTTTTTTTGTGTATGTGTTAGTGAACGCATTTGTTTATTTGTCGGCTTCATCTTCTTCTGTTGGTTTGTGTATAGAACTATGCATTTGTGTACTGTTGGTTTTACATAGCTCTATATAGGCCCTTCATCCGAGCCCCCGGCATGAGTGAAGGGGGCTTGCGAGCAGCGGCCTTGGTGCCGCGTGCTCGGACAAGGACATCAAATTCTAATCAAAATTTGCAAAAATGCACCAAAGGCGTCCACAGGGGTCCATGTGGACCCCAAGGTTGGCCGTTTCTCGTTTGTTCCCTTACCCCAACAACGTTACGTAAACGCTACGTAAACGGGGGCCCATGGGCCCCATGGGGCCCCATGGGCGCATGGGACCCATGGGCCCCTTGGGCCCTTTGGGCCCATGGGCCCCCGTTTACATAACGGTCCAGGTATAAATCCCCTACAGCGAGACAAACGAGAAACCCCCAAATGGATCCCAGAGCCGTCCCAAAGCAAACCAAACGTGCCCCAAACCAACGGAGGCCAGAGACACCAACAAATCCGAGCAACCACCCAAGCGGCCGTTATGTTATGTGTTGTGGGCACAAATGGGAGACTGTGTGTGTATATATATATATGTATATATACAGACTCGATTATTTATATATATATATATATATATATATATCTATATATATATATACATATTCGTATATTAATGCATCTATAAGTGTACATGTACATGTACATATATATATATATACAGGTATACATTAGTGTCAAGTATATACACACTAGGCCAGCATATGGCGCCTTACGGCTCCTGTGCAGTTTGTACACCGCACGGTCCGAAATGACCACCTAATCCGAGCAACCGCCCAAGCGTCCTTGGGAAAAATTCTCCAGAGTCAAAAAAATGACAAAAGGCATGCTTGGAAGGATTGCCTGGGACCACAGTTCTTTGGAATTTCTTGGGAATTGGATTTTATTCCCCAACTTTTATTTTCAATGATAGAAAAGTAGATTTGATGCCATGAATGTCTTCACAACTTTTATGTTCGCGGCGAAAAAATAAGTTGGGTGCCCAACTTTTATTCCTCCATGAAAAATAAGTTGGGGCTTCGCCCCTACTTATTTTTCAGGGGGAAAATAAAAGTTGAACACCCAACTTATTTGTTCGCCACGAAAATAAAAGTTGTAAAGACCTTCATGGCATCAAACTTACTTTTATTCTTGAAAATAAAAGTTGGGGTATAAAACCCAATTCCAAAGAAATGCCTATTCGCTGTGGTCCCGGTAATCCCAAAACATTCTCCGGAGTCAAAAAATGACAAACGGCATGCTTTGTGTTATGCAGGGATATTAACTAATGTGCAACGATAAGCACGGACAATCAACAATTTATGCCCTTATCCTATGAAGTTGGGGGGCTATGTACATTGGTGGCGTGTCGACATTCAGGAAAAATTGTGTGATCTGGTTGGGCACGACACATTTTGATAACAATTATGTAAATTGCGTTTGGTTGTGTGGGGGACAACTTCATATGTAATCAGTGTGCCGACAAGAATTTCACCCAGACCTGGAAATTGTTCGTGTTTTGTTTTATCCATCCACCTGGCTGCGCTTCTGTGTATACATGCTGTGTGCTTATTTCTTTGTGTGTAGTTGATTGCTGTTTAGTCTTGTTTGATCAGTGATTTTCAGCTTGTGCATGGCAGAACCATCTGAAAGCAAAGAAATTCACAAACTTATGCACTTGGAATCGCAGAAGTTTCGCATTTCGTTGTATATTTTGGGAACGCATCGAATTGCAATGCACATAATCCTAACAATGCATTCATATGTTCAGTTTTTGTTGTTTTCACCTTGTTTAGGTCAGGTCTTTCGGCGCTGCACGTCTTTAAAACCTTCCTACAACACAGTGTCTTTTGTGGGACAAGGTAGAATATAGCGCGCAGCCCAAACCACATATGGCTGTGCACCATATAATCATGTTATACGTGACACGGTCAATCGAAACAATGCCTGAAATACGGATCATGTCCGAATAATACAGCCCTCATTGGGACTATGCAATATGCCTCACGATCTGAAGAATTACACATATGCCTCACGATCTGAGGAGTTGCCCGTGAAATTATAGAATGTCGTTCAAGATCTGAGGCTTTGCATGTTCAATGCTCATATAGAAGGAGCCTCAGCGGAGGAGGTTCAGGTTGAGGGCGAAGAAGCGTTGGAACGGTCGTCATGTCTCAGCGGTTGTTCTCAGCTTGAGGATGACGAAGAAGAGTGTGGTGTGCGTCACACCGTCCATAGGCACCTGGAGACTTGTGCCGATAGGTGAAGGAGCATTCTTAATGTAGTGCTCCAAGTTATCTTCGACTGCCGACATTCGGCAAGATAATCTTGGCGGTCATCGCCTGGATCGCCTCGTTGTTCAGAATGGAGTACAGGGGAAGTAGCACCGTCCATAGGCACCTGGAGACTTGTGCCGATAGGTGAAGGAGCATTCTTAATGTAGGGCTCCAACTTATGTTCGCCTGCCGACTTCGGCAAGTCACTCTTGACGGCCATCGTCTGGATCACCTCGTTGTTCAAGATGGAGTATAGGTGAAGTAGAATTCTCATTGTAATGCTACAGCATATCGTCGACTGCCGATGCTTCGGCATGCTTATCTTGACGGTCATCATCTGGATGGTCTCATTGTTGCTGATGTAGTATAGCTGAAGAGGCATTCTCGATTTAGTGCTCCCATATATCCTTGGCTGCCAATGCGTCGGCAAGCTTATCTTGACGGTCAACATCTAGATCGCCCCATGAGGATTGATCGCAGCCATGATGTTAATGAGACACGGTGTCTTATTCGCAAATTGGTATAGCTGTTACTGCCTCAGCCAGATCGCCGCTCAAAGCCCTATGGCAGGCACACACTTACAGTAACATGGTGGGCCTGTCCCTCTACAGAGCTGGAGCAGAAAGTTTTGGCCTTGAGCCAAAGTACCAACGCATGAATACTTCAACTATTAGCACATATATTTCCAACTGACGCTTGCAACTATTCCCACTGCAATCCCAGATACCGCACTTCCACTATGAGAACACATTTCAGATGCAATATGGCAAAGAAACCAAACTGTTGCCAAATGGATTTCCCACACTCCTTGGCTACATCCGAATTTAGACTCGTTGTCCAAGTCGGATGCAAGTCGACATGTCTGTTTTTTTTGTAAACTGGTGGATACATATGATGTGAACACACCCACACACACTGGTCGAATACTTGAAAAATACTTCCGACGTGGTAGTCTTATACGCATCCTTCTATGATGTCGTATGCTATTTCTTTCTATGACCATCACCATACTAAGCCTATTTACACGGTATTCATATAGGATACTGATTATACTAAGGCATGCTATGATACACAACATATAAGCAAGCATGCAATGTCTAAGTCATGATGTCTTGTGTTTCCCAACCTTAAACAATGCATGTAGTCATACACGATGTGCGATGCTTCCAATCTGAGATAAATAGGATTTCGAAGTGAAGTGGATGATCCCACACGACGAGCGTATTTGTTTCGCATTATTGCTACATGTCTTTTCGTAATTGACGAAGATGTCTGTACTCCATGAATGTCCTAATTGGGGCCGGGGGGGCCGTGGGGCCGGGGGCCGTGGGGCCCGGGAGCCGTGGGGCCGGGGCAGGGCCATGGGGCCTTGGGGCCGCGGGCCGTGGTGGGGCCGTGGGCCCTGTGGGCACCCATGGGCCCAATGGCCCACATATATAGTTTTTATACATGTGTTGTATATTTTGATATATGTTATATATATATATGGCGTTTTTCCTTCCGTTTGTTCTTATCAAACCTGTCCCGGGCATTCTGCGCGCCTCCATACTCATAAGGTACAGATTTTTGTTTGGGTGCGTTTTTTCGAAAATGCATTTTCCCCGAAGAGTGCGCCAAAGAACTCCCAAAACTGGGGTCTTTGGGGTGTGTGGTGGGGGGGTGGGGGGGGGGTAGGGTTTAGGGTTTGGGGTTATGGTGTTGTGGGGTGCGCAACATGTCCCCGGATCGTGTTTTAGGACAATCTCTATGACCAGCTACGAAAGGAATACCGCCATCTATTTTTGTTGTATATATTTTACCGACTATTCGATACAAAATGACCGATTTGTTGTTGGGTGCGTGTCTCGAAAATGTATTTCCCCCGAAGGGCGCTCAAAAGAACTCCCCAAAATAGGTCTGCCTGCCGGGCAAAATCTTAATAAGCTTCCCCCCACCCTCTTGCCCTACATGAAATACCCCAATGCCAATAAATCACAAAATCCGAAAATGACAAAGAATTAATATAATATATAACATATATATATTGTTTTTTGTTGTATATGTTTTTACACATGTTTGCTCTTTCCCATTTGAATGTTGGGTGGTTTGCTTAGCACATGATCCAAGACACTAGGACATGGACATCTTGACCAAATCAAACAGTTTTCATAGTGAACCTCCCATGAGCAAATTGCACCCCACTAGCAGCTCCCAACTGCCAAGGACCAAGATTTGAAGGCGGAGCACAGCGAGCCTTGAAATCTTATA
>Ga0099797_101166_pt1 | contig 14680 bp, 18 predicted proteins | sample Uncmet_Sort48C_1_FD_89871 | JGI IMG/M metagenome (GOLD analysis project Ga0099797, IMG submission 89871) | Marine eukaryotic communities from CALCOFI LINE 67, Pacific Ocean - C012_Sort48C_1 | ecosystem: Environmental > Aquatic > Marine > Oceanic | place: Pacific Ocean: Monterey Bay | collected... | reverse complement strand
ACACAATAAGAAAAAAAAACTGATGTGCAGAAACATGATTTAGCACAGCGTTCTGTTCCGTTTATATCAAGATATATTATAATGTATATTTATATATGCGCAGCAAAAACAAAAAAAACCTTTTGGCAGTGCCGGGCAGAGCGCGCCGTTGGCCTTACGCATGGACTTTATTAAGCCTAAGGTGATTCAGAATACTCCACTTCCTCGGTAGTTGCACTCCCGTTTGAATCCGAACGTCTCCTTTTGTGTGAATTGGATGACACAGATTTACTGTTGGTCGTTGACACGTCGTCAAAGTCTGCTGCTTCTTGGGTTTGATCTCCGTCGCACGAACTCCACCAAGCAGGGTCGTATTTCATACGCGTGGCCTGTTGTAGAGCCTCCACCTCAGCTCGACTGTCCATGCTTTTGACATCGTTTGAAGCTTGTTTAGCCTCTTCACCTTCAGTCTCTTTATCTTTTTCATCCTTTTCACGTTCCTCTTTTTCAGGCGTTTCAGGCGTTTCAAAACTCTGTTTTTTTGAGGCACTACTCATATCCTCGATTGAACTCATCACCTTAAGATCGACTAAACATGTATGTACATCACCGCCTTTTATATGTAAATAAATCTATTAAAATGTTTTTAATTGCATGTTAAGCATTTGCACTTCAAGTTTGGTGCGACGTAGCTAACATGGTATGACCCCGTATCCATCACGTAATCTGTGTTTTTCCATTCTTCTAAAAATAAAAGCTCTTTTTTCCAATGACTGTCGTACATGCACTTGATTCTGTCGCTCAGATGTACAGTTTTTAAAGCTTTGCAACGCACACAGTCACATTTGCGTAAGTGTGTTTGTACTTCAGATGCGTCTGCAAATGCAGAGCCTGCAGTTGTAAAACAAAAAGGTGACGTGTTCAGACAAGCAAAAAAGCAAGCTTGTGCAAAACAGACGTTAAAACGCGACCATAAACGAATAGTTACGGCTTTAACAATAAATGCCAGGCATAGAACGCGCCTTCGGTTGCATGGTATTGCAAAACCACAGAATGCCGTGTGTAAAAAAAACATTTTTCGTGCCTCGAAAAAATTGACCAAAAATGACAAGTCAAGATTGTAATTATTTAAACAAGATTATCAGATGTTAAGATGTTTGAGTTTTATGTTTAGAAAGTTTAGTTCTCTATTAGAAAGTGGAAAGAAACCCCCCCTAGTTAGCACACAAAAAGAAAAGCCCAGCTAGCCAAAAAGGCAGAAAAACAGTCTAGTTTAATTAATGGCCAGTACAATATGACAGTTAGTTTGACCATGAGTACAAATAGGGATTCTACGGTTAGGACCAGCAGTTTGAACAGAGAGCATGGCCTTGAAGTTCAGCTGAACTTCAAGGCCATGCTCTCTGTTCAAACTGCTAGTCCTGGAATGAACTTTTTGAATGTGGTGCAATGGTGGAGCAAAAGAATGCAAATGAAGACATTGAAGAGATGTTGGTGTGGTTTGAAGACAAGCATGAAAAAGAAGCTAAGGATGTGGACATGGCGCCGTCCAATGGGACAATGGCGACAACCTCGAAGGGGGCAGCGCTTGAAGTGACAGCAGCAGCCTTGGAGCAGCGCAGCAGAGATGTGGCGAAGCTCGAGGAGGACACAAAAGAATTGGAGAAGGAAATTTTGAAGTTGCAAGTGACGCTGAAGATGGAGAAGAAGAGGACAACAGAACTGCAGCAGGAGAATGGAGAGTGGGTAGAACACAGTGAAGTGGTGGAAAGCAAACTGGAAGAGGCAAACAAGAACATACGAGAATTAGAGTACAAATAGGGATTCTACGGTTAGGACTAGCAGTTTGAACAGAGAGCATGGCCTTGAAGTTCAGCTGGCTCGGGCTGAGGCCCTTATGGCTATTTGGCTATACCCAGCAATAAGCACAGTTTGGAAGTAGGAAACTCGAAGTTTATAACATCAGAACTTCAAACGGCATATGCCATCTTCTATATTCAAGCCTAAAGTCTGGAAGTCGTAGTCAAATAAAACCAAAAAAATGCAAATTTTTGTCTCAGCCGACAAAACGAGTCGTTACACATTTGTGTGCCGTGAAAAACAATAAAAAGCCACTGCATTTGAAACGCAAAGATGCCACTTCTTATGATTTTAGCAGCAGCAGCAGCAGCAGCAGCAGCGGTGACAGTGATGGTATAGATATCAAGATTGATACAAAAACGCAAATGGGCGGTGGTGGCATTGATGTCATTGGTGGTATCGATGATAGTAACGCTGCCAATGCCAATACACACAAGCAAATTCACGTTTTAAAAAATATAAGTAAGTATGACGTAGCGGTAGTTTCGCGATTGGGCAGCCAGGAAAGGGATTTAAGATCAAGTTTACATCGCTCTACGCCGTTGTTTTTGTGAACGGGGTGCCCTGCCGCTCAGAAAACCAGCGGGCTAGCCTGGTTTTGCTGCTGGTGCGGTTTATTGCTTTTTTTTTGCCGATTTGACGACAGACTGGCCGTTACTTGCCTGGATCGACCCCCGATACGCAAACCGATGATGCATTGGTGCAGAGCCCTCGACAGCAACCCTAGTGAGGTAACGAACGCCTTGTTTGATAATAAGGTGGTACTTGCTCAAAACGCCGTGACAAAAACGAAGCTGCTTCGATTTTGTCACGGCGTTTTGCGAGAAGTGGGAGTTTGATGGAAGTAAATATTTCTACATGCATCTAAGCTTACTGTCGATTGTCTAAACCCTTCCCGCGCACAGGGAATGGTTTTTCACGTGCCTCCCACTTCGTCAAAAGTGAGGTATTTTTGAGATAGTTCTGTACTGACCTTTGATGTACCCAGGCTGATGGTGTGTCTTCCACATGACCAAGCCTTGCGGGAACACCCTTCGGCGACCCTCGGAATGACCAAGGTATTTGATTTTGCTATTTTTCACTGTTTCACCTATTTTGCATAATTCACTGACAAACAATAGCTCAGGTGGCAAACTGAGGACTTCGATGGAGTCCTTACATACTGAGGTAAACCCCATGCCCTCCCTTGCCCCTCCCATCCAACTTCAAGCGTAGGTAGCATTTTGGTATGCTCAGCAAACACACAAATACACACTTGACTCAGTGTCTGGCACTCTCGCACATCCTTGTTTACCCACTCACTGCAGGTGCCAAAGGGCTCGTCTGGATGTGCGCTGCGCTGTGGATGTGCAAGGCATCCCAGCACCCACTCAACTCGCCTTTAACTATGGAGACAACCCTTTATGCTACTTGACAGCATGTATTTCTAAAATCAATCTACCTTTGTTTGTGTCACTACTATTAAATGTAATCTACACTGTGTGTCATAATGCCAACCGCCTGATTTGTAACCCTGGCACTGGCCTCACCCTCCCCTACTCACGCTAAACCGCTGCATGCACTCTTTTTCCACTCACAAGTATGTGCAGGCCACCTAACCGCTTTGCAGCGTAAAGTTTGTACTGAATTTGTGTGATGTTATTTTAGATCTTTGTGCACAATTTTTTTTTTTTACGAACTTCATATCAGACATTTGTTTGATGATAAGATGAACATTGCCCATATGCCATCTGCATATGGCGGCTGCCTGGTAAAGCTACCGCCGCCGCCGCCGACTGCGAAGTGCGCGGTGGGTGCATGCGGCACTGTGGCTCGGCACGTTGCACAGTGCTGTGCGATTCACATAGCACCCCAGCCGGGAAGCAGTTTGGAAAACAGCCTGTGTGGCCACCCCTCTCCGACGCAGGGCTATGTTAAACCCGGCACATGACAGCGGCGCTCCAGCCAGTCGGAAGATTGCAGAAAATGACACAGATGAGCCGCAGCTTGGTGGTCATCACATTTACAATCGGGCACATGTGCAACATCACAGCGTTGCCTCAACTTGGCATGCACATCACACCAAATGCTTCATTTTACTAAACTAAAGCGCAGCCTTGTTGAAGAGGGGCTGGAACATGGAGCTGCCACGCTGCCCACGCTTTCATGCAGGGCGGGGTGTGCTGCTTTGGCTCATCTCAAAATGAGGTGCATGCAAGCATGCCACTTGCATGCCTGCAAGCTCAAGGCTATGGTGAGTGAAACCTTGGGATTTGCCGGCCTCTCGGCCTCCAGTTTCTGAAATAGTTCGAATTCCAATCTGATGGGCGGTGTGCTACTGAAAGTTAATGCCACGTGCACATCCTAATCTTGGATCTTGTGTTAACTTTCAATGACAAAAACAGTAAAAAATCACACCAAAAAACCTAGAATCAACAACAAAACAACGTTGCCTAGTGTTTTTCAAAATTGGCATGTGAAATGTAACTGTTTTGTTCGTGTTCAAACCACATGCAACTGCGGACGTTGCGTTGTGCACCCATTTGCATGCTAGCATCAACCTAAAAAAAACACAGTTTTTCATGTGTTTTTGCTCAAAAAATGATGATAAAACATCAAAAATTTGAGTTTTGTCAACATTTAGCGTTTGAAATGTGTGTTTTGTGCATTGGTCGTTCACATTTGAGTAGTGTAGGGCCCTAGGTAATTTAAATCCTTTTTCATGTCGATTCTGAACACCTAATCACGGAAGCACAGGTAGACGATGATGAGAAAACCGACGTACTTGATAGCTGTCTCGACTATGGGTTTGTATTCTCTTCTTCGTAGCCTGACACAATTAAATTGTTTATCTGTTTTGGGGAAAATTGCGCAGTCCACGCTTGACTTATGCAACCTACATACACAGGCGCGTGTTTTTCAAGTACGCATAGTACATGTATGAATTTTACTTTATTAATGTTAGTAATGTTCAAAACAAAGGTTAATTCATTATGAGAATATCTTGCATCTAAGCGTTTTTCATTGCACAATATCCAAGTCATCGTAGTTGATTTATCCATGACTGGAATGTGCTCCGCAAGTACACCTCCAAATGCCTCTTCTTGGCTGTGTAGTAACAACGCTTCGAACGTTTTCAAGACTAAGTCTTAGTCATGTTCACCTTTTTCGTAAAAAAAGTCGCGCATTTGGTTGGGTCTTTCTATCGTACCACAAACAACAGATGAATTTGCTGTGACCACCGGTCTTGATTTGTCACATGCTTCGTCTCCAAAAAAAAATAACACCAACTGCATGTTGTAAACATGTTTAATATCTTTTGGCCACGAGGGTGGTCCGTAGATAAAAGATCGATAGACAAAAAATGGTGTTGCGTCTGAATATATTTCAAGAAATTTTAAAAACAGACACGGTTCTATACAAAATTCGTCGACATCTTCATGCTCCCTGTCTCCAAATTCAACAAAAACGATAAATTCACCACTATCTTGTATGTTTAAAGCGTATATTTTGCTTTTCAAGCACTGTTTGCAAATGTACACTACAACAAGAACCGCGGTTTGAACCGCGGTTTGATCCACCATAACTGACTCGCGGCTCGAACCCCGGTTCGAACCGGGCTACCATGGTTCGAGGTGTGAACCGCGGTTCGAACCATGACACCACATTGTGAGGTTCAAACCGCGGTTCGAAAGCTGCTTGTCCCAAAAAAGAATGCGGCGCGGTTCGAACAGAGGCTCGAAAGCTGTTGGTCCTAACCATGCTGCGCGGTTCGAGCCGTGGTTCGAAAGCTGCTTTTATTGCGCATTTGTTTTAGCAACTTGGAGGCCAATCGCCCAGCCTCGCGTCTTTTAAAAACCTGCTAGTATTTTCATTGGAGTATTGTGCGGATGGTCAAATTAGCATCCAAGGTTTCTGCACGCTACACAAATCGAGCTTCTCTTTCTCTCCGTCATCATAGTGTATCGAATACAATTTGTTCTTGAATTGTTCAATTTTGCCTTTTTGCCACCCGAACTTAGAATTGTACTTTACTTTAATCCTTTTGTCTACGATTTCGTGACCTTTCTCAATTAAAAACTCTTTCGGATCTTTAATCTTAGCCCAGCAGTTCTCTGAGGCATCAAAACCTTCCCACTTGACAAAGTACATCACGTTCTCTCCCCTCCCACGCGCACCCAACAAAAGCTCGGGTGTGTACAACTCCTCTCCCTTAGCATCAGTAGCTTTAGGAGGAGGATCCTCTTTGCTTTTCGCCTTGCCTGCGGCGGTGCCGTCCTTCACAGTCTTCTTCTTTGGTTCCTTGCCCTTTGTCTTCCGCGCCTTGTTTTGCTGTAACACGATTGAGTCAGTCTCGGCTAATCACATCACAATGAAAATCAGCATGTGCCATGGCATGTGTGCGTATGACCTTGTCGGAAGGGGGAAGAACATCATGTTGCGTGTCCCGCAGGCGTTTCTTTGGACCAGCTTCGTCTTCTGCAATTTGCAAGCACGTGTGAGTACAGGTACAAAGCGACGCAGGCACCCTTTTGTTGGAATTCTTGGCAGTGGTGAAAGGCTGCTGCGATCCGTTGCCTCTGCAGTGTTCTCAGAGGGCCTGCACATGCGCAAATCATAGCAAAAGCAGTATAGCAGCAGTGGCAGTAACAACGTAGTAGCAACAATGCAGCAATGCAAGTAGCAGTGCAGCACCTTTTTTTGAGTTGGAGGACTTCACTGCAGGGGTTTCGACATCGAGCGATGGGTTCACGGCTGTGCCCTCGGTGCATCTATCAATTTCTCCCCCAGCATTGCCCACACCTGTAACAACACGTTCAATGCAGCAATGCAATTAGTGCTCAGTGCAGCACCTTTTGTCAAGTTGGAGGACTTCACAGCAGGGGTTTCCACATCGGGCGATGAATTCACGGCTGCGCCCTTGCTGCATCCATCAATTTCCCCACAAGCATCGTCGTCGTCTACAACACGTTCGAGGTCCAAACTTGCATCATGTTGGTCTCGCATATTTTTGAGCATCTAGTGACAAACATAGCGATCAGTCAGAATGCAAACAATTGAGGTGCGACATTCACCTCTGTGAGTGCATGGAAGTCCAAGCCAAGCAACTTTACTTGACGCTCGGAGAGTACACAACGCAAATCACCCTTTCGCAATCTCTCTCTCAAAGTGTTCGCAGTATCCTCGACCTGCAGAGAGCGCAAATCAGATCACCAAGCTGAGTGGGAGGGATGCATCACACACAGCTACACTTTGAATCCAAACTGAACTGATTACCATGGGTCTTCGGAAATTTCTCTCAATCGTTTTGCAGGTGCCAATTCTATTCAAATCCACATGTTTGGTTGTTGGCTGACCCTTCTCGTACTCATAGGTGATGTCATTACGCCATCATTGCGCGGATCATCTCCGTACCTGCACTGTTGCGTGTCCTTTTCTCTTGACTTCGGTTTCGCTGCGTTTTTCTTTGTTTTTATCAGAAAGCTTATGCGAGGTATGTCAAGTTGCCTTCCCTCGTTGCGTGGATGACATTGCAGGCGAAGTGGCGTATGTCCTCGACAACGAGACTTTGATTTCTCATCTCCGGTGCGCGATCGGGTTCTTATACATTCACTCGCCGTTTGGCCCGTAGCTCACTCAGACTTTGCTCGCCTCGTCGTGCCTACGTTCTGCCCTTTGGTTTAATAATTGCAGGTCGCAGAGTTTGGTGCTGCTCAGTGTCCTCCTCGCTTCGTGATGGTGGGACTCCATGGGGGATGCTTCGTGGCGAGTTGGGGGCAGCGCGCCATTTCCCATCAAATTGTGTCTTCGAGCATTCTTGAATGGAGCTCTCATGAATGTACAGAGGACTCATGAATGTAGTCATCAAGTTAAACACATGGCATCCCGGTAGACTGATGCAGTCTGCTGAACGATTAGGAGGAAGACACTGTGTGGTCCTAGACTTCTAAATGGCCACACGGCACCTGTGGGCACGCCCGCTGCAGGTGGGCTGCTGCCAAACACGGGCAGCTGGTGGCGGGCAGCCATCTGGTTCCAACACTCCGCAGGCAAGTTCCCGGCTTGATTGAAGTGTCGGGGAAAGCAGCTGGCCTCTTAGAATGCCAGCAGCTGGCTTGTGTGCAAGCCAGTGGTCTGCTTGTGGGTGGGCCAGTGGCTGGCTGCTTGGGCAAGCCAGTGGCTGGCAATCCGGGCCAGTGGTGGCCAGTGGTGCATCATCCAGTTCACTGGCCAGTGGTGGCCAGTGGGTTTGCGGTGTAGGGTGGCATTTGCTGTTCGTTTACCCGGGCCACCGGGCATGTTTGTTCATTTACGGTGCAACACAATATCCGAAATGTTCTGTTCATTGGCTTGTTGTGGCAAGTGGGTTGGGGTGCAGTTTGGTGATCGGTTCACGCTCGTACCGGGGTGCCACAGTTCGGCCGACGGTTCGAACCGTCCGAGCCTCGAGGGCGGTTCGAACCGCGGTTCATACCTTGAACCATGGTAGCCCGGTTCGAACCGGGGTTCGAACCGTCCGAGCCTCGAGGGCGGTTCGAACCGGGGTTCGAGCCGCGGGTCAGTTATGGTGGATCAAACCGCGGTTCAAACCGCGGTTCTTGTTGTAGTGTATAATCTGGCTATACTGGAAAGTGTATTACCCATTATTGATTGAAAAAAAGGATAATACGCCTAAAGATGGCCCTATACTTTTTATGTCTGTGCGTGTATAATACATATATATATATATATGTATGATTATATATATCTACCGTAGTTTTGTTACTTTGGGTAACATATACACGCATACACACGCATACATACACATGCAAGAGTGCCGTGAAGGTCTTATTGTGGATAATGAAGACAAACTAGTCGCACTGAAAACGCTATGCACGTGTATTATTTCCAAAAATGTCATGATAATGCCGGTTTTAGAAAAGTGTGGCCATTCTTACGCTTGTGCGTCTTGTTTGCAAAATTATCAGAAAGAGAAACGTGCAGCACTAAAATGTCCAATATGCACGCGTTTAAGTTATCAAAAAAAAAATTACAAATTAACAAAACATTGCAGTATTTTCTACAGTCAATATTTTCACCTAGAGAAGAAATAAACTTTTTTGAAAACGCAAAGGAGGTTGTCACGTGCATTCATTGCTCAAAAGTTATGTGTCAACCTATTTACGAAGAGTGTGGACACTGTTTGTTGTGTAAGAGTTGTTTTTTAGTACACAGAAAGACAAAAATACAAAAAGGAACGCGTATGATAGATAAAAAAACAAGGATGCTCTGTCCACAGTGTGGTGTGCAAACAAAGAAAAAAACACAGAAACAGATTTCAAATAGCGTAAATCGTACCTTGCATCAATGCTGTGTCGTTACGTTTCCTGCAGATTTTCCTTCATATCGAGAAGGACTTTGTGAAGAAAACGAAGAGATTGAAACTTGTGCTTTGCATGAAAGGATTGACTTAGCCGAACATATTTACAAACGCGTAGAGTATAAAGCACGCATCACACAATTAACAAAACACATTGACAAAATAAAATGGATATTTTGCAACTGTACACCAGAAAATTATGGCCCATTTCCAGTAATTCCATATACATCACGAAATATGAACATAGTTGCTTGCTGTCCCATTTTTAACAGAAAAGAAAAAACAAAGGGCTGCGGTTTTGTCAAAAAATTGAGCGATGCCGAGATTGCAACGTTTATAAACTTTTTAAAGCCAAAGTAAAATATACAACAGCCCGCCAACTTTTTGCACAAGGGTGGCCGCGCGTTGCCGTTTTATTTGTTTTAATTTAAGTGGTATTTTGTAACATCTCTGGAAGAATTTCCTGCACCTTATATTTGTCCAAAATATCTTTTTCACATGCTATCTCTAACAAGTGTATGTTTGTAAATGGAGATGCCCGTAATGAAACGGTGTACTCTTTTAACAGCTGACGACTATGTTGCTGGCTCATATGTGTTGAAATGTCATAACATCTTTTAAGAAAGCTATTTATATCTGATCGATAGCGGTGTACCATAACTGTGTTTACCAAGTGTGTATTCTCGTTATGTGTCATGTGTGTATGCGATTTTGATTTTGAAAGCGAACTTTGCGTATCTGTGCCTTTAGAAATTGCAGCTTCCATGTTATGCACGCCCAAAGTGCGACGTATTCGAGCCTCATGCTCATACATCAGTTTACAATAATCTGTTGGTACTTGTGGCAATTGTTGTTGCACGTAAGTGTGATTTTTTGGTAAAAACGTAAATTGGCGTCTAGTTTCTTCTTTGTAAATAGCTGCATGTTCCAACAGTGCGTCGTCTTTAAAAGGATTGTTGCCATGTGCGCCTTCTCTATCAGACTTGCTCGATGTAAAGGGTAACGCTTCTACGTACCCAATCCTAACTTTGTTTAACGAATCATTTATAAGGTCTTGATTGATTACATCATCCGAAGCACCCGCTATTAAATCCATACTTGGCATAACGTCGTTTAAACCACTTTTTTTGGGAGGTATAACGTGAGAGACCATCATAATTCATGTGAAAAGGTGTACTGTGACTTGCAACTTGAGTCATGCAATACAAATAGTATATAGCAGTAAATTGGGGCATGCCACAGCTTTTACAGCTAGGAATACTGCACATCTCACCATCTTCAATTAGCCCTCCTGTTTTGTTGTACATCATTTGAAAAAGAAGAGTATTTTTGCCTATGTGACCTGCCCTTCCAATGTAATTGCTCGGTGTATTGGAAACTGGCGGTCTTGCATCGAACTTCTTACTTCCCAAAGGTAAGACTCTTTGTGCTAAATTTAAAGATAGTTTTTCTGGACCATGAAGAACCATTCCTGGCTTTGATTCCGGTCTCATTGCAATGTTAGTCACAAAGAGTGTCTTGCCCGTTTCTTTGAAAGTTGTACCAAGAAGGTATGGCAGGTTTCCCACCTCTCTGCACAAGTATTGTAGCTGTACAGCACAGCAAATGGACCATACCGGTTATAAAAACGAAATACGTGTGATCCAACAACGCATACATTTCATTAAACATAGGATTAATGGGTTAGAAGGGTATAACTCTGCTGAACAGGGTGCGGTAGCACGACTGGCGGCAAACATCAAAGAGCTTCTCGCTTGTTGTGTGAAATAGAGCCTTATGTAAAAATGTATATACAAAAAAACACAATTTGCCACGCACTCGCCCGGGCCTTCCTCTTTTTTAATTATTAAAATTGAGAAACTACTCCTAAAGCCTGAATTGCATCCCATAGCAATTCAAAAACCTTGTCATTATTGATCAATGAAGAGGCTTTCCTTTCCTTTGTCATATTTTCGTAGGCGTTCTTCATGATGGAATATATAGAAGTTTTAAACTCTTTCCAAATTTTTGGTATGGCAATATTTTTACTTGCAAGGTTTATGACCGAAACTGTTTGTTCTCGTAGGAAGTTAGCACGCAAGAAATCGAAAGCCTCTTCACATAAGCAAAGGACGGAACATTGAATTACAAATGGTATGTTATACCAAGCTATCCAAGTATAACGAAAAGCATACGTTTCCATTTCTTCCACATTCTTAGTCGTGCGTATTTGCACAGATCTGCTACAGTCGTAGCAAAGTCCAGCAAGTTGACGAAGTTGACGAAGTTGGCCGTAGCCTTTCTCTGGTTCACTTTTTGACACGCTGCGCAGTATATGATATAACACGTGCACGACGTTTATGATTTCAAAACAGTGTTGTAATACTGTTAGGTCTTCAAATACATATTTATGTTCTTCCAGCTCGGGGAGCACGTTTTCTTCAAATCTTAGACCGTCGGCTTTGTGGTCGATCAAAGACTCGCACATGGCTTTTACCATGTAATCGACTTTCTCTGTAGTCACAAATGCATCATTAAGTGAAGTGCACCTGATTGCAAGGGTGAGTATATGTTTGAAATGTACCCTAGAAAATGTTTTGCACCAGAGCCTCCCAAACGTTGGGGTCATGTTCCACATCGACTGCATCACAAGCTGGTTACACGTCGTCGATACATCACTTAGCTGTTTTAACAGCGTTGGCGTCGCAAGGTGCTGGAATGTATTAGCACCCAGATAGACTACGATAAATTTACACCAAACAACCCTGAAGACGTCTTCAAGACCCATTATATATATGGGTCGGTACACATTATGTTCTGACAAATGATATATACTATTAGTTCTTTGTTTGAGTGCATATATAAATATATTATACATACACGTCCGCGTGTCGTGTGTTACATACATCAATGACCAAAGTACTCATTTTTTATGATACCGAGACAACAGGTAGGTCATATAAAAGTGATAGGATAGTGCAATTTGCAGCTACAACAGTTTACAATGGTGTAAAACTGTTTGATTTTTCTAGTTTTGTGTGTCCAGAGTCTGGTGGCTTGCGACGGCCCCGTGCAATGAGTGCTGGAGCTAGTCGAGTAACAGGTATTGTTGATAAGCATCTCATATCAAAACCACCCTTTGGTGTTATATGGAGAAGGTTCATTAAAGAATTTTATGAAAACACAAAGGCTATAAAATACGATGAGATTGTGTTTGTCGGATACAACAACTACGCATTTGATGATCGCATTTTGTGCCTAGAGCTTCGTCGAAATGGAAATATACTCGAAGAAAGTTTTAGGGTCAAAGATGATAAGATTTTGTCTCTAGACGTTTTACAACAAGTGAGGCGCATCTTGTCACCCAAAACAAAAGACAAGAAAGCTTGTATTTTACCAAACAATAAGCTCGGTACAGTGTACGAATATGTCACAAAGGTCCCACTCAGCAATGCACACGAAGCATTAAGTGACGTACATGCCACAATTAAGGTTTATGAGTATATCATCAGTTTAGAAAAGGAGTTAGCAGCATGTACATTTTCTCATGTTGTGAATTTAATTCCACAACCATTAGAAGTGTCTGTCACTTTCAACACGGCAAAATTTTGTAAGATGTGTGGCAAAAACACACATGATACGCAGTATGATGCCATTCCAACTGTAAAGAGCCAGATGACTTGTAAAATGTGCCGTGCTGTCTATTCCAAATATTTTAAACACGTTTGTGACTCATCTACGTGAAACAGTGAAATTAATGCCTTTACGCACATTAAAGCAAATTCACTATATAAAGTTTGACTGCATGCTTAAGGTAGCGACCAGCGTCACATGAAAACAATGGAAAACTATTATGGAGATTTACCAGTAGAAGGCGACAGTGATTTTGAGGAGGATCCTGAGAAGGAGAATCCTGAGAAGGAGAATCCTGAGAAGGAGAATCCTGAGAAGGAGGATCCTGAGAAGGAGGATCCTGAGAAGGACCCTTTCTGGGGTTATGACGTTGATGAAGTATATGAAGCACATTGTCAACTTGCAGGCAACCAAATATTTTGGAGAAACTATAGACGATTTTGTTTTGATAACTGGTTTAAGAACACAACCATGTGGCATGATGTTATAGTACTCTTAAAATATAAACGTCATCGATGTATGCAGATTTTGCGTGAACGGTGACAATAATAAATTGCCACGGGATTAAATTGCAAAGTGCGTAGCAGGTTACCCGCGCAAGCTTTTTTGGCGATATTTTTTTATTAGTAAAATATATTTTGGCAAAACAGGATGCATTTTTGTCAGTGCTTAAAGTGCTTTGAGTTTGTTGTTTTGCTGTGTGCATCCTCGAACAGATATGCGATTTATTTAAGACATATATGTCAAAACCTTTATAGCTTTTGAATGATTGTGGGATGCAACGGTTTTTGTTGGTACTATTTGGTACTATAAATATATCTATATATTATTGTTATATAAACAATTTAAAAACATAAATGCATCGCGTTTCTAAACATCCACTACGATGGAGTGGCAACCAAATTGGTGACACAATCTCTATAAATGCCATGATAGGTGGTGCTTGCGTCTACATTGCTAACTTTCTAACAATCCTGCCAAAAGACCGTGGCAAGATCCAAACTTGGATGGGTTCTTTTGTGAGGGAGTCATGCTACATGGTGTCTAACAGGAAGCGCCTTTCTACCAAAAAACATGGCACTTTAGTCACCCTAGCCAACATTGACCACAACATCACCTCGCTCATAGCGAAGTGGGCTTTTAAAATCCTGTCTAACACCACTCTACCCTCCTACTCCTCATTATGGTATTATGAAATCTATCATATGTCAATTTATCTCGGCTACAAATGCCCTGACCATTTTCTGAACTCAACTCATCCACACACTCAAGTGCTGTCCAGGGCTAAACCACACAAGCTCAAGTTCAATCTGTTCACTTTGAGCTCTGTGATGTCATACAAAGACATGGGACACATTAAGATTGTCTCTTCCGTTTGGGAGGACATTGTGGACCAACCTCTCTTTGACAATAGGAACATCACCCAGCCAAACACACATGAACCATGGCACAAACCCAAGTCCCCCTTTCACAAATGTTCAAAACTCAAATTTGTGCACAATTTGTTAGACGATTTTGACATTGATGAATACTCTAGCAACCCTTCAATCCCTACCGCAAGATTCAAAACTATCGGCCAACTGCAACAACAATTTCCCAATGCCTTAAATTCAGCAGTTTCATGGCAAATGCTGCTTGATTCAATACCGAATGAGTGGAAAAATCTGATTGCACAGGGCAACCAGACCTTTGATAGACCCGAATTCTTTGCAACAACGTCTGACAATGACCAAATGGGGCCAATTTACTTTAATAACTCAGGTGCATTGACCTTGTGCACACTGCCTTGACCTCTCCAATAACCACCCAAGCCTAGACGACCATCACCCCCTGACTGTCTATGAACACAAAGAACTCAAAACAAACTACTCAAAACTGGTCAAAACATGG
>Ga0099797_101165_pt1 | contig 14685 bp, 6 predicted proteins | sample Uncmet_Sort48C_1_FD_89871 | JGI IMG/M metagenome (GOLD analysis project Ga0099797, IMG submission 89871) | Marine eukaryotic communities from CALCOFI LINE 67, Pacific Ocean - C012_Sort48C_1 | ecosystem: Environmental > Aquatic > Marine > Oceanic | place: Pacific Ocean: Monterey Bay | collected... | reverse complement strand
ATCAGCCATCCATCAAACATACCCGACAAGCAAGATACCCATTGGCTTCATCATTATCCCCTGTTAGATATAGATACAGGTGATTTTTCTGTTTTTTTTTTCCTCTTTCGGTTATTCGTACAAGTGATTTCATCTGTGCTTCTTCGTACAGCTTGATCGTAAATATCACTAGTAGAGATATTTTAGAAGTCCTTCAAGAAGATATTTCCTGAGACTTCCATACAAGTGTTTCCGTTGGTGGTGGGTATCCTTTAGGTGAGGTATTGTTTTGGTTCTTAAATATTAACTATAGAGATATCCTTTTAGGAGATACTACTGAAGGATATTGTGTGTGAAGGGCTTCACGCAAAAAAACTGGTATCTGCTGCGTGTGAGAATTATAGAATATTCTTTTTTATTAGACGCAGTGTTGATCAAAACACGGGAAACCTTCTTGAAAAATGAAAGCTGTAAGTGTATTTTATCTCGTCACTATATTGTATACACAATTACTGAGGGGTGTTGTTGCGTCGTGTGTGGATGTTGAAATAATATGCACGTCGAGTGTTGGAGATGAAGAAATTACATGGGAGATAAAACAAGATGATACAGTGTTGATATCTGGTCTTGGTGGTGAAACAAAATCAGCATGTTTACCTTATGGAATGTTAACTTTAGTAGGGAAAGATTCCTATGGTGATGGGTGGACTGGTGCTACAATAAAAGTAGTTGGTCAAGACGGAACTATTTATTTACCTGAATGGAGTGGACCAGCAACTTCAGAGGAAAGTAAAACATTTTATACCAAGTTAGGGGCATGTCCAATTGGAAGTTATGGTATGATAAATTGTACGAATTGTAGCATTGGAAAATTTGGTAACGAAGCAGGTAAAATAGATGAAGCGAGTGCATGCCCATTCAATATTTCAACTTGTCCTGTTGGTCATTTCTGTCAAGATCGTATTGCAAATGCATGCCCAAAAGGTACATTTAATAATGTAACAGGACAAACTGGACAAACTTCATGTAAAAGTTGCTTGGACGGATATGTAGCGTTATCCGAAGGTTCTGCGTCTTGTTCTACGTGCAGTAAAGGTGCTTACTGCCCAAATGGAACAAGTCAAATCCAATGCCCAAAAGGTACATTTAATGATGTAACAGGACAAAGTGGACAAACTTCATGTAAAAGTTGCTTGGACGGATATGTAGCGTTATCCGAAGGTTCTGCGTCTTGTTCTACGTGCAGTAAAGGTGCTTACTGCCCAAATGGAACAAGTCAAATCCAATGCCCAAAAGGTACATTTAATGATGTAACAGGACAAAGTGGACAAACTTCATGTAAAAGTTGCTTGGACGGATATGTAGCGTTATCCGAAGGTTCTGCGTCTTGTTCTACGTGCAGTAAAGGTGCTTACTGCCCAAATGGAAGTCAAATCCAATGCCCAAAAGGTACATTTAATGGTTTAGAAGGACAAACTTCTGAAAATTCATGCAAAGTATGTACAGCAGGGACATTCTTAACATGCAATAGTAGTTACAAATTTGAACTGGCATGTTATGGTGGGCACGATGGTATTTGCTATCGTTGCCATGATCAATGTCACAAATGCGATACAGATGGGGAAACATGTTTAGAATGCCAACATAATATGTATTTATACAATAATACATGCGTTGATCAATGCCCTGAAAATTATGTAGCAAAACATTATTGGCGTACGGTTGGTAATATATGCGAACTACCATTGCCATATGGTATCCTTGTTGCATGGGGGGATCCATCTACCGGTGGAACTGTACCACCCGAAATTACATCCTTAAAAAATATAAAAACCATATTTTCAACTGGCTTTGCATTTGCAGCATTAACAAATGAAAATAGTGTGGTTGCATGGGGATCTTCAGCTTCCGGTGGAACTGTACCACCCGAAATTACATCCTTAAAAAATATAAAAACCATATTTTCAACTAGAGATGCATTTGCAGCATTAACAAATGAAAATAGTGTTGTTGCATGGGGGGATTCAGCTTTCGGTGGAACTGTACCACCCGAAATTGCATCATTAAAAAATATAAAAACCATCTTTTCATCTTACGAAGCATTTGCAGCATTAACAAATGAAAATAGTGTTGTTGCATGGGGGGATTCAGCTTCCGGTGGAACTGTACCACCCGAAATTACATCCTTAAAAAATATAAAAACCATATTTTCAACTGGCTTTGCATTTGCAGCATTAACAAATGAAAATAGTGTTGTTGCATGGGGACCTTCATTTTCCGGTGGAAATGTACCACCCGAAATTACATCCTTAAAGAATATAAAAACCATCTTTTCAAATGCGCGTGCATTTGCAGCATTAACAAATGAAAATAGTGTTGTTGCATGGGGGGATTCAGCTTCTGGTGGAACTGTACCACCCGAAATTACATCCTTAAAAAATATAAAAACCATATTTTCAAATTATGATGCATTTGCAGCATTAACAAATGAAAATAGTGTTGTTGCATGGGGACCTTCATTTTCCGGTGGAACTGTACCACCCGAAATTACATCCTTAAAAAATATAAAAACCATATTTTCAAATTATGATGCATTTGCAGCATTAACAAATGAAAATAGTGTTGTTGCATGGGGACCTTCATTTTCCGGTGGAAATGTACCACCCGAAATTGCATCATTAAAAAATATAAAAAGCTCATATGTACCGCCCGAAATTACATCCTTAAAAAATATAAAAACCATATTTTCAACTAGAGATGCATTTGCAGCATTAACAAATGAAAATAGTGTTGTTGCATGGGGACCTTCATTTTCCGGTGGAGCAACTATCCCCGCAGTGTCGTCCCAATCCATTCCGCAAAATGTACACCAAATTATCGCATCAAGTTTCGGCGCATTCGTTGCAATCAAGTCATGCAACAATGAATTATATGCCGATCCAAATCAAGTATGTACACAATGTGAAAATGGGTACTCCACTCACGGCAATATAAACAATATTGGTAAAGATTCATGTAAACCGTGCCAACAAGGTAAATCACGAAATAATGATCTTTCACAACTTCAATGCCAACATTGTCAAAATGGATTTTATCAAAATGAAAATGCTTCAAAAAACTGCGATAAAGTTGGACCCGGTAATTATTTAATTAATTGTTATAATTCTAAGCTGCAATTAGGTTGCAGTAATTCAAGAGTATGTGATCGTGGCTATTATTGCATGAATGGCGAAAAGAAATTGTGTAAACCCGGGACTTTTGCCAGTGAAGAAGGTAGTTCACGTTGTACTAGGTGCGAGAGGGGCACTTTTACAAACAAAACCGGGCAGATTCTATGTGACAATTGCCCTGTAGGCACATATCAAGATACTGCCGGTCAAACGAAGTGTATTCCATGCCCAATAGACACATTTAGCCCCACAACAGGCAATACAGCGCCAGCACAATGTTTAAAATGTACAACTGATTTTGCATTACATACCACAACAAATTACTCCGTTGGTGTAGCCAACGCATCCGGCTGCGTATGCCAAGGCATCGATACCACCATCGAAGGTAACGTAGGTTATTATACCAATCCAACACCGACCAATAAGGAAGATTTTTGTTTGAGATGTCCAAATGGCGCTTTATGTTCTAACCCCAATACAAAAATAGCTACCTTAGGAACCAAACCCGGATATTGGCGTTCTTCCACAGAATCCAATGTATTTCATGAATGTTTAAATGATATCGACTGCCCCGGAAATTTAAAACAATCTTTGCAATGTCGTCAAGGAAATACTGGAGTCATTTGTGCAGTGTGTGCTGAAAACCATGTACGATTTAATGATGGCTTATGTACCAAATGTGATGAAGGTGCGAACGCCATTGGGCTGCCTCTTATGATTTTCATATTTGGTCTTGTCTATGTTGGTGTGCTGGTTCGATATATGATAAAGGTAAAGAAAGCATCAGCGAAAATGACAACAACATTGTTAGTCATAGGGGCAGTTGCAAAAATGAAGCGTAGAGCACGACAGAGAGCCAAACGTACTAGTAATAGTGATCTTTCTCGTAATAGTTATCGCGCTAACAATAATGGCAATGTGAACACAGAAACTTTGGTAATAGGAAATCAAACATTAAACGAAGCAAACCGCCAAAGGGTTGCAACTGCTTCTGAGGATTCAGAAAAGGACGACGTCCTCTTAAAAATTGGAAGCCCCATGCGAATCTTGTTTGGATTTATGCAAGTAAATGCCGCCCTAAATATAACCTTTGACGTACCATGGTCTCCGGCATTCTTGGCATTTATCGACTTTGCTAAACTGGTAAATATCGATTTTATGTGGATCACGTCGTCCTTTTCGCCGTGTTCTTTCAATGCATCGTACCTAGATGTATTTTATTTGCATATGTGGATTCTCCCAATATTATTAGCATTTACCTTGATCGCAACGGGTTTTGCATATTGTTTTGTACGATGGAACAATTCTGACCATGCAATGGATAAAAAAGAAAAAATGATTGAATTAGCGATACGTGTGATGAACGTGACCATATTTTTATTGTATCCCGGGATTGGCACACGCATATTTCGTTTGTTTAAATGCCGTCGTATAGGTGAATTTGAATATTTAATGGCAGACTACAGCATTGTATGTTGGGAAAAAGACCATAATTATGCGGTCGCTGTAGCTGTATTCTGCATTTTTTTGTATGTCATTGGCATACCTTTGCTTTGCATTTTTATCTTATATAAACGTAAGCTGAATTTAGATAATGCAAAAACGAAGGCAGTATTTGGTTCATTATACCTAGCCTATGAACGTAAATATTGGTACTGGGAATCGATCGAAATGTTGAAAAAAATAATATTAGCAGGTGGTTTAGTAATTGTTACTGTTGGTTCATCCCCCCAAGTGCTATTGGGTACGATGGTAGCATTTGTATATTTATTAATGGTTGTTCGATTCGAACCATACGAAGATATACTAGACGATTATCTTCAAATTGGTGCTAGCATCCAAATGGTATTGAATCTTATAATCGGTTTAGTATTGCAATTAGATGATAAAGGCGTATATGATGTACACGTGCTGGGTATTTTCTTGTTGATCATGAATTTAACAGTCGTTTTTTTTGCAATAATATTAGCATGTTTAGCATTTCCAAAAGTCCGCGCATGTTGTTCGAAGAAAAGGAAAACAAAAACAGATAAGAAAACAGAAGATATTGAAATGGTGAATATAATTAATCCAATGCATACAAAAAAAAAGAAGTCAGAGGTGGTAGTAGAGGTTCAACCAAAGAAGAAACCACCACGACGATCCATCGCAACAGAAGAACGTATGAAAAGAATAAGACGTCTTTCTGCCAATCGACGTCCTAGTGCAAGTGTCCTCAATGCACTGAATTTAAAAGAATTGGAAGTGGATAAAACAGCATACATTTAAATAGATTTACAAAAAGATAATATCTTTCTCTAAGGACATCTTCCAGCAGAAGAAGGCAGTGTCAAAGTTACAATTGTTTTTATTCTTTCTTATGAATTGAATTCTTGATTTGGGTATAATGAGCTGGATGTCTGGAAACAGAGCTTGAAAGTATTTTCTGGTTGACTTCGAAATCGGTAGAATCAAAACAAACGGCTTGTTTAATACTTTCAATCGTTTTAGAATGGCTTTCGCTTTACTAAAAGGAGGATTCGTTACAATCACATCTCCTTCATCTGAATCAAAGAAATCGATGTTCTTATGGATAACTTCAAAGTCTAGAGCTCGTAGATGTTCTCCCGAAGTGCCATCCCCGTAGAATGCCTCCCAGATGATTTTGTCCTTCGGGAGGTATCTCTCGATGGATTTCCATGCAGACAGAGGTGTCATATAGTCGTCTTGGGTGTGATATCCTTTGGGGGTGAAGTTCATTTTAAAAAAGATACTTTTATTATATATAGTTTTTTTAATATATTCTCTTTTAACAGATTTCTCAGAAATTTTCTCTTCCCATGTCGCTTTCACCGATTTTAATACCTCGCTTCGTTTCTGGCTTTGCTAGAGATGGTTATTCCTTCATTTGCAGTTGATTGGAGCCAGTGAAGTACCTGCCCAAGTATTTTGCTTTCAAACGTTTGATTGGTACTCGTTGTTTTAGAATATTTTATTCAATATACTCCAACAGAGGCATACCGTCGATACGTAATAAAATAATGCTTCCTAAATCCGTTTCTTCCAATATATAACTATTGTACTCGTTCAAGACATATTTATATGTATTTCTATGAATAGTATGAAACACAAGACGCATGATGATATATATTATTTCTTTCGGGAAACAAGAGAAGTCCATTATGCTGTGTACTACATAGCCCACTACAATATAGTATCTGTTCGCCCAAGTTATATGGCTGATGTTTTTTTATCTACTGATGCTCCCGTATTACTTTGATACGAAGCACAGTGTCATTTACTCTCCTACTTTTTAACAAAAACGAATTAAAGAATATGGTCTATTCAATATGGTTTGGAAAATATCGCTGTTTTCAAAACATCCATGTAGCACCATGGTGACGGAACAGGCGTAATCCCCTTGTTTGGTGTTCACTGTGACCCGAGGGCGTTTGGGAAAATTGATGTACGATTGATGCAATGGATTCAGTATCCAATGTGTAATTTTACCTTCCTTGTTTTTGTGATCGTTCATAGGATACTTCTTTATACTGGCGGTCATTTTTTTCGTTCATACCTCTCACAAACGTATATATCGGGATGTAAAATTATATAACTTTACACTTTAACAAAATAACATTATGGTCGAAGAAAGCTTTACATGTAAAACAAATTATAATGAAGAAAACTTTACATAAAACAAAATTATAATGGATTTTTAGCCGCGTTTTCCCATGCTTGTATGATGTGATTTTTCTAGACCACTTGCCAGACAATACGGTTCTCCCATACCTGTACAGTTCCGATTAATATATATGAAATGCCATCAATACTATCTCTATACTAATATATTTTTATTCCTAATTAAGGTATACGTTAGAACAATCATATAATGTAAAATAATTAGTAAATGTAAATTCTTTTTGTACAATTAAGGTATAACGATGGATACGACCACTACACGCCATTTAATAAGTATAAAACAACCACTATAACCATCCATTATAATAATAAATAATAATAATAATTAATACTATTTACTATTGCCGCCTACTACTATGATCAAATCACAACACACAACCTTCATCATCATTCTTTCGTAGGGGTGTATCGGCCAACACGAGTATATTCTACGAGATTGGGAAATAAAACATGCATAACCACTTGAAGCTTACACGGAGTAGCACGTACATATTGTAAATATTATACATTGTTGCCCTGGCTTTAGATATAATATGATTCCTCAATTGTTAAGACGAACAAAAGTACTTAGGAATAATGAACAACTTTTGAGTAAAAAAACAACAACTATTGGTTTGAGAACTGTAGCGTCTCAGCAAGGACCGTCGATATGTCGGCGCGTGTATCTTAGTAACGATAGTATGAATATATTTGCCACTCATTTAGGTAATGGTAATTATCATATCGGTCAACAAAAGAAGTCATTCGTAACCACAACATTACCATCGTCATTTGTTGCCTCCAAAACATTTCATGATCCAACTAAAAGTAGTAAAAAAACAGATATACCAGAGACAGTGGATATATTACGTCAACAATTTTCAGATGAGCTGAACCACAAAGCGCTTGAGGGGCATGTAGTAAATGTGAAAGATTCATTTGTAAAGGTTACAGGATTAAAAAACTCCTCAATTGGTTCGTCTGTTAGGTTCGAGAACGGTATGAAAGGATTGGTAGTATCGTTAGAGACAAATACAATCGGTGTTGTATTGTTACGGCACGAAAAGAAAACTGAAAATAGTAAACTAAGTCCTACGTATTTCAATGATAATAATATGGTTTCAATGAATATAAATGATAAGATTGATTCAGCAACTATGCAAAAAAGTGAAGATAAAACTGTCGAACCAATAACATTCCCTGTAGGAACAAATTTAATTGGACAAATTTTAGATCCATTAGGATATCCAATCCATATACCAGATGTATATGAGGATAAAGAAAATGTGGTGAACGAGAATGAAATTTTTGTCGGTAACGATGGTGTAAAACCAATTATCCAACAAAAACAGAAGAATGTTCCAAGTAGTAAGTAATAATAATGTAGTATACTAAAATGTCCTTTCGTACCCCCTTTTTTAAATCATGTGCCATGAAGACATTTATAATCTAACATGACTGTTGCCCGATATTGTACCTTGCTATTATTATTATTATCAAAAATAATACAACCTACACACACTCAACTCGCACATTGCAGTAGTAGCACGTAGTAAAATTTCTAAACCTTTTTACACTGGCATTAAATTTATTGATGTGCTGCACCCATTAGGATGTGGGCAAAGAATAGCATTCAGAGGCTCTCAAGGTACAGGAAAATCGAGAAACGCAGTTGATGTTATTATTAATCAATCGAAAGATCAACGTCGTGTAGAAAATATTGTGAAATGTGTGTATGTAGCAATAGGACAAAGTGAGCAACAATTGAGTAGAAACGTACGTAGATTGTATAGAAATGGTTGTTTAGAATATACAACTATCATTGCAACACGTGATTCAGATAGCTACGGCATGCAGTATTTAGCACCGTATAGTGGATGTTTGTTGGGTGAATACTTAATGAATAGCCAAAGTAGTAGCGACAATGATAATAATGATGTATTGATCGTTTACGATGACATGTCAAATCATGCAATCGCAGTAAATACAATTAGTAACATGGTAAACCAACCATTAGGTGCGCATACACAATGGATGCATTCCCATTTACTAGAGCGTAGTGCACAATTAAGTAAGGAGAATGGGAATGGTAGCTTAACTGCAATACCAGTAATGGATACTACAAATACAAACACGGCAGTACAAAATATAGTGTTTGATAATGAATCAGATATATCCTTACGCCGCGTTGCACAAGGTATTGTGTCAATCGTCGATGATTATATAGATTTTGATGATAAACTTGCATTGAAACAAGATTGGCCTGCCGTTCCATCTATATTAAATACTAGTGATGTTGGTGAAAACGCAAAGATTAAGTTGGCGCAAATTGCATGCCAACCACTATCGTTACGTAAAATGGTCAATACGTTGCATTTACTAATAATAGATGCACGAGAAGCAGATGATAACAATAAAAAAATGTTGAGTTATGGTTTTAATCCAGAGGAAGAAAGTCGGGACGATGCGTTAGAAAAAGTACATACAATGCACAAGATTAGTGCGATATTGCATGTTCCAAACTACATAGATGAGAATGATAAAGAATTGACATCTAATTTCACACCCTTTAATCGTTTAATGTTGAATATGTATGCTAGCATTTATGGCTTTTTAGACGATATTGAACTTAACTTAATATATGATTTTGAAAAAATTTTGTGGGATACAGCAAATAATGGTAATGAAGAGTATAAACAAATGTTAGATGATTTAAATGCATTAAATTTAAATGAGGAATTAACAAATGAATTAGGCCAAATCATGCATAAATGTATTGAAGAAGGTGTTGCCTCTTTTAAGGATCATGCAGATTGGTATTAAAAGATGCCCTTTTCTAAATTCAGTCGTATATTTTGTTTTAATATTAAAAAACTTAATGCCCGATTAAATACATTAATGTAATATGATATGCTCTTACGCATTAATTTATAAAATTTGTTTTTTACTCTAATATACATTATTCATCAGTTTCCACTTCGTCAGCTTTAGGTGGCTTACCAACCAATTTTAATACAAACGTTTTATCTTCATCTTTTAATGGAGCAGCTTTTCGTAATGTACATGGGGTTCTTGTAAATTCTACCCCAAATGCTGGTGTTACATACTCTCCCAATTTTTTATGCGAAATACGTTGCACGTAAGAACTATCACTACTAACAACATCTTGGATTGTCTTCACCAAAGCAAATGATAAATTATTATCTACACATGCCTTTTGAAATTCTGGAAATGTTAATTTGGATACACAATACCGCATAACACTTGCAACCTCTTTTACAGAACCGATACGATCAAATGGTGCTTTGTTCCATTTATCTTTATTCTGATGCCACAATAATTCCATCGCACTGTCACCAATGACACTGTCGCCACCACCTGTCACTTTCTTATCTATTACCACATTGATAATACTAGCACTTGCACTTTCCCATGCACGTTCTGTTATTGGGATATACATAGCAATTTTCTCACCGCCCTTGCATGTAAAAATATCACTTAATTTACACATCTCTGGAAAATTTGGTAAAAATGGATTTTTTAACCACGTATAATTATAATGTTTATCAAACATGGCCATGTAGTATGCAATATTTAATGAAGAGACGTGTAATTTTTGACCAATCTTTGTATTAATTATCTCACTAATATTTGAATTCGGGGACGATCTCGCAACTAACGCAGCAGTTACACATGTTGCAGCGAAACCGGCAACATATTTTGCATTAATTGGCATATTAATATATGCAGCTGCATTATCACATGTATTTACTTTACTATCCTCACCACCATCGTCATTACTGATACTGCGTTTTGCTTTGTTGATAGTAGTAACAATGCGTTGGTAACATTGCCCAATTAAACCCTGCGTAACCATTTCCGTTTTCTCCTCGTGTATTGGAACATAAATAATATTTTGATTTATACTTTTCACACGCTCATATGTTAATGACATTGCATGCTCTTTTTCTTCGTCAATAATTACTACATCTGCCCATTTAAAATATTGGTTCAACTGCTCATTTTCTTTTTTACCTATAATGTATTTCAGTATACCTTTGCGTTTCATTTTCCCACTACATTTAATAGTCATTCCATATTTGTTACGGTTGCAATTTGCAAATATAGCACCAAGTTTCTTATTACCCATTGGGCCTAATTTACGCGCAGGATCTAAATCTTTATCAAGCTCCAGTTTAATTACCGTAGCACCTTGGTCAGCTAATATTTGCGTCGCCAATGGGCCACTTATGCGTGTGCATATTTCTACTACTTTAATTCCAGTCAACGGACCATTGTTAAACTTGTTTATGGATGATGCATCTTTTTTTGGAATGGTTTTTGTGTTATCACCAAACGTATTACCCTCTTGTAAGTATTCCACCCATTTAAAATTATTTGCCGCTTTAATTAATTTTTTTTCTTTCAAAAAATTTGTTGTTGATATAGCAATGTTCTTTTCACATAAAGAATCTATTTCATCATCGTTGTATTGCATTTCCTTCAACAATTTAATAGTATGTTCGCCCATCATAGGTGGCGCCTCACGAGCTGGGTTGACACCATTGTTATCTGCCCTACTTTTTTTCTGTGAAATAACCTGTGTATTTTCATAATGTACTGGAAATTTAGCATATCTAAATTCACCAAATATAAAATGGTTTGCTTTACCAACACTTTGCTTAAATGTTTTTTCTTTCCGCGCAGCATCCAATGAATTAAATACAGTTGTTACATTTTTTTTATTTGGGTACAGTTTTTTCCAATCTGCTGGTTTTTTCTTTTTTGCAATATCTTGTTTAAATGTTTCAGATTGGAAACCATCGCACCATAAATATTGTAAAGTACATTTGACAGGATCCATACGAATATATTGTCCGCCAACACCTTTATTTCTTGCCCTTAATGCACTACAAATTGCTTGCGCAGCGGTAATACTACCAACTTTACAACAAAATGCTTCCGGTACCAATCTATCGGACATTATACTTGCTAATCCCGTAGTTGCCTGCAAGACTGGCTCATACGATTTAATATTGGTTTTACTACTTGTGAATATATTTTCAAAATAAATAATATTTTCATTCACTAATGATGTTTCTTGATAGGAAATATGAAGTTTTTCAATTAATTTAGTTGATAAATTTGATATTAATACAACATCCTACATATATGTATATATGCACACGTATGTATGTTAGAGGGATGTACGGGAAATGATTTCAAACTGTATGTGCACAGAAGAGGCATAGGAGGATTTAATTACATTAAAAATACTTACCGATTTTTCAATTAGTGCTTTTAATACTTCTTGACCTTCAGAAGTGACTAAATTCAGTACAATCGATTGCTTGCCGCGTCCAGTATGAGCAAACAAACCAGCCATCCCAGTTGAAACAGCAGAGCCTAGAAATCGCGCGTGGTCTGGCAAATCAAGCGACTCTACGTTAATAACCTGTGCTCCAAGATCACTTAATATGGCCCCGCAACCAGGCCCAGATATACCATTGGACAAGTCTAGCACAACAATATCTTTTAGTGGTCCAACAGATTTTTGTCGTACAACACCGCTATTGATTAAATATTTACGATATTGTAACATTCCAGACAAATAGAAGACAAATCCCATAAACGATACGCCATTGCCATATTTACGTTTAAAATAATATGTTACAGCGGTGGCGAAGAAAGATGCTATGGTGCGATTGCGTGTACCAAAATAAATAGATAAAACTTGACCCATATTATTTTTTGTATATTTATCGATCTCTGTATTACTACCGTATAACTTTTATTTTTTTTTTCTAGTTTTTTTGTTTTTAATAATTCTACTTTTATTGCTATATATATATATATATATATATACTATCACAATATCAACAATCGATTCGCCGCAATGTTACAAACAATAATCACCTAAAACATTAAACCACTTTCTATCTGTTAGTTGACCGTGCGATTTATACTTTCCATCTACCGATCGATGTGTGATTGATTCTTTGAAATTTTATTTATTTTTATTATTATTATTAATAACGACGTGGTGGTGGTGGGGTGTTGTGTTGTTGTAATTATAAATAATAATATAATAATATAGTAGTAGTAGTAGTGCAATAATAAAATAATATAAATTAATAATAATTGATATTTTATATACCCATTTAAGGTATATAATGAGAACATTTTTGTTTGCATGTTTGATGTTGTAGCTATTATTTATTTACGCAATTAAGGTACTAGTAGTACACTTTAACTTTAACTGTGATATGTTATAGACCATTTAAGGTATTTATTTGTACAAAATAACAGTACTCACCATTGTTGAAATTAGTATGGTTTACACGTTGCCATTATTAGTAGTAGTGAGTAGTGATATGTTATAGATCATTTAAGGTATTTATTTGTACAAAATAACAGTACTCACCATTGTTGAAATTAGTATGGTTTACACGTTGCCATTATTAGTAGTAGTGAGTAGTGATATGTTATAGATCATTTAAGGTATTTAAAAATACAAAATAACAGTACTCACCATTGTTGAAATTAGTATGGTTTACACGTTGCCATCATTAGTAGTTGCAGTAGTATTTATTATTGTTATCACAGTGGAACAGTATAGACGTAGCAAGTATTAAAATACAAACATGTTGTTTAAACAAGTAATGGGTATTAGTTATTAGTTACGCGTTTTGTACTATTTATAAATAATTATAATAATAAAAGTGCTTTTTTTGTAAAGCTTTCATAGTAGATAGTCATATGTAGCTGCAGTATTCTTCTATCCACAATGGATGTGACTTTCGCAGTATACAAGTATACACCATCGTGAGAGACAAAAAAAATTGTGACCACATATAATTTATTTAAGCTCTCCCAACACATTATAAATATCGATATATGACCAAAATTCTACATGTTCTTTCGTTACAATAACCTTTAATAGTATTGTAATACACCTTATTCAGCAAGGATTCTTGATATTGTCTATACATATTACACTATAATACATTGTACTTGTCTAAATATTTTTACGCTATATCAAAGGAAGGAAGTATGTCGAATTTTACACATCGTGAGGAATATAATTCCAGAATCATCTAGACGCGAAAGCATATAAAATATCCGCTTTACCACATCCATACTCGTATTGGAATTATACAAGATTACAATGCCAGTCACCACCACAATCATGGTTTCAGTTTATACAAAATTGGCAAACAGAGGAAATATCCAAAAAAGCACACACGAATCTCAATGCTAACCAGTGTTTTTTTTGATGCTCTCAGTCGCGTCACAATAATACAACAATAATCGTTAACATAGTAGCCCCTATTAATACACTAGGCACAAGATAATACTGTATCGCTAGTTTGTTATAACATTATGTATCATTGAAAAAAAAAGAGAATTATTCTTTATTCACAATTCAATAGTAATCAATGATATAATAATAAATTATAAATATTACAATAATAAATAATAATAAATTAATTACGCTTATATTTATTATTATTTATTATTATTCGCATTATTTTTTAATAATAATACATAATAATAATAATAATAATAATATTAAATAATAAATAAAAAATAATAATATAATAATAAACAGTGTAAAAATAATAATAAAATAATAAATAATAATAATATAATTATAATAATAAATAATAATAATTATAATAATTATAATTATAATAATATAATATAATAAATTAATTATAATAACAATAACAATAATAATAATATAATAATATAATAATAAATAATAATAATTTCTTCTTCTTCCGCCGCCACTCTTTCTTCCGTTTCTGTAAGATACTTACTAACGCAAACGCGAATGCTGCAATACGTACACTGTCACACGCAAACAAACGCA
>Ga0099797_101164_pt1 | contig 14699 bp, 13 predicted proteins | sample Uncmet_Sort48C_1_FD_89871 | JGI IMG/M metagenome (GOLD analysis project Ga0099797, IMG submission 89871) | Marine eukaryotic communities from CALCOFI LINE 67, Pacific Ocean - C012_Sort48C_1 | ecosystem: Environmental > Aquatic > Marine > Oceanic | place: Pacific Ocean: Monterey Bay | collected... | reverse complement strand
TATTATAGTTCGGCTGTCATGGTCGCGCTAAAAGTCGCTTTCGGACTTTGCGTGTTGGTTATTGTTTTGATCATTTCGCTCTTAGGATTCTTGTTTTTGACAGGACTGTTCGTTCAACTTGAACTTCGTGGCTTCTTCCATATTCCTGTTTTTGTTGCTTCATGAATCGTTCGTGGCTTCTTCCATATTCCTGTTTTTGTTGCTTCATGAGTCTGTGAATTGAGATCATAAGTAATTACTATTTATTATAATAGGAATCTTCAAAAGTGGGGCGATTTTAGGCCAAAAAAAAAGAGAAACAAAAGCAAAACGATCTAGGTCGTGACCTAGATGAGACCCGACAACCGTCCTAGATCATGACCTAGAACGCGGAAACCTGCCGGGGAGCCATTTTTTTGATCTAGAGCTTCATTCTAGATCAAACGGACGCATGAACTCCGAAAACGACGAAATGACAGAAACGAGCTAGAACACTTGACGACGCGGGCGTTCTAGATCGCGAGGATTTCTTGGTTTGTCGTACGCTGACCTAGATCATCGATCTAGTTCACAACGATGCTGCTCGGACCTGATCTAGATCAGAATTTTCGTCGCTGGCCCAGGGTCGGCCGTTTTGCGCTCTTTCTGAGAAAATGGCCGGAATTGTAGGAGCGTCGGAGTTGCCCTGCATCGCTTTGGAGTTGACCGGCGTCGCATTGACCGTGGGCGCGATGGCTGCGACTCCGTTCCTGGAACGGAGTCCGACGGTTTGGGTTCGGTTCCATCCCTGGAACGGAGTCCGGCGACTTGGGTTGCTGTTGGGTAGCCCTCGAGTCTTGGCCTTGGAGTAAAAAACCGGCGTCATGTCGAGCGTCGAGCGTCCACGTGGGCACGATGGCCGCGACTCCGTTCCTGGAACGGAGTCCAACGGTTTGGGTTCGGCTCGACGGCTCCACTCCTGCGACGGAATCCGGCGGCTTCAGTAACGTCGATGTTGAGTGGCCCCTCTTGGCCTTGGTCCGGCATCGCGTCGAACGTCGCCACGGTAGCCGCGACTCCGTTACGATATGAGTGCCATCGTTGCCAGACGTGTGGTGGATTGTACGGATTTCGGCGGTCATCGATGGCCGTGCGATCCTGTTCCAGCCTAGTGCCCAACTGCATACAGTGGTAGCATTGCGTACCGTTGGGGTTGTCGTGTAGCATTGTAGCAAACAGCACTCTCCGAAGTTGGCCTCAAGAGGGATGGCCATGAATCGTCGAAGTTTTCGAGATTTCTGCCCAGCGCGGTAAATGTGGGAACTGCTCGAAATTTTCGGCATCGTTTCTGTGTTGCGGCGTGCCCAATTCGTGCGCTTTTTCGCATTCCTGAGGAAGAGACCCGCGAAACGCTCAAAATGTCGCCCAGAGTGTCCCCAAAATGGCGCAAATCATTGCGAAGCCGCGCCGTTTTTGTTCATCTATTTTTTGAGGTTCGGCCGGTCCATTTTCTAACCCGCTAGGAATGTGGGAACTTGCCAGATTTTGACGCGGTCGGATTCTGAAACTCACACGGTCGACATTGTTCGCGCTCGGAATCCGTTGCCGTCGCTTGTCCTTGTGTTCTGAACTTAGTATGCGCGTCGTCATCTCGTCGCCGGCAACGTTGCGACTCTGCAGGGAAAACGTCCTGGCAGGCTAAGCCGTTAAAGTTTGACGCTCCAGCTGACAACACCGGCAGAGTTTCGCACGGCGATCCGGATCGCACTTTTGTAGTGACAGTCTCAGACTCGAGCTCCAGACCAGACGCGGAACAGCTGCGCAGATTGTCGTTGTGCCGGCGTAAACCGTGGCCGTCTGATGTGTGTCGAGTGGAGCCGCGCCCGTTCGGGCGCGGCAATGTGCCCCGTGTGATTCTCGTGTCCGCACTGCCTCCCGAGGCACTGCCGCGCGGACGCGCGGGCAAGCTTGCTACTAATCGCCCGTGCCTACGAGTTTTTAACTTTTAATTTAATTCCTGGGAAAGTCTAAGAAAGGAGTCTGACAGTTTATCGGTAATAATTGTCAGTGATTCGTACGGTTCAGACAGGCCAAAGACTCAACGAGAGGCCCGCACAAGTTACAACTTACAAATTTGAATTCTGAATCATATGCCTCTGAAAACACATCAATCTTGGAGTGTTGTGTTCGTATATGGTGTATACGGTTTGTAACCTGTATTCGGAACTCGGGAACGAATCATGACGTGCGAAGTTCGAATATGTATCGATCTGCGGAACATGAAAGCTCAACATATCGAGCTGCGACGAGCAAGGAACTGAAAAACTGTTTTCGTTGTTTCTCTAAATTGTTTGCAACAGTATTTGATCTTTCTTATTGTTTTCGGGAAGCGTTTGTAGTATTCGAGTATCATTGGGGAAGCGTTAGTGTATTTGGGTATCATTGGCATGTATATTTTCGGGTTGCGTCGAAGTTGGTATATTTAATATTTTATTGAAGGTATAGCTATTAGCAATGCGTTTTCAACTTTCCTGAAATTTCTTGTGAATTTTAACAAAATTGACGTCTTGTGATCGTTTTATCTTGCTGAATTCTGATTCATTCCATGCCATCCCATGGCAAACTCTTAACTGTACAGGCTTCGTTTCGGAGAATTCGATCCGAAAATTAATATTATTTTTTCAGAAGGGAGCGTTACTTTTTCAACATTTGAAGGAGTGTTATTAGATTTATCACAAAAAAGAAAATCGGACGATCAGCTCAGCATCTTGCTAAATCATTATTTAGTCGTGAAAACATTGGCGATCGCAATTATTATCACAATTATATTAAAAGTATGTCAATGGTTCTCTCCGTCTTTCTCATGGTCACACGGGTTTCTGTGGTCGCCATCGTTCCGGGAACGCAGCTTCCCAATCATTATCATGATGGCAAACAAGTCCCTGATCCCAAGACTTCGGCTGCTCCAGGAACAGTTCCTGAGCCTGTAACTGTTCGTGAGGACAATGTCGTCACGATTGGGCCCGATGGCAATGCAGAAGGCCTCGTGGAGGTCCAAACTTCGAACAATGTTTGAAATTGTGGAAAGTTCGAGCAGTCAGATGCGTTCCAGACTTCCCCATGCCAGCAGAGTCAGACTCGGCAGATTTCGAATGACAATATTTGCGCCCATTGTTTTTATAATATTGCTAACTGGGTCCGGGACGACACGTTACAGCTATTATTTGCCTTGGATCGGTTTGCAAAATATGCGGGCTACGGGTTTTTTAACGAGTTTGAGGATTGGATCCCGCATGGTACAGGGGTAATGGAGTACGAAAGTGGAAACGTATACAATGGAAAGTGGAAACATGGACTACAAGACGGCGAAGGGGTGATGACATACGCAGACCACAACGGCGGAAACAAATACTATGGAGAATGGAAACACGGACAACAGCACGGCAAAGGGTTAATGCAGTACGCCAATGGAGACATATATGATGGAATGTGGAAAGAGGGAAAGCGAAATGGCAGAGGGACATATTATTGGTACGCAAGGAGAGAATTATACGTGGGAGACTGGAAAAACGGACTCGAAGACGGGAGAGGGAACTTCATGTCATGGACGAAAGGAGGAAACGATGGAACTGTGGTTTACGATGCCATTTACGATGGCATTTGGAAGGAGGGACGCCCACATGGCGCCGGAAACTTCACGAGCAGTGGATCCGGAAATGTCTACGAGGGCGATTTCAAAGAGGGGGAGGCCCACTTCTCAGAGGGAGTCTTTTTGAAAAATACAAGTGGAGACAAGGACATGCGGGAAACGCTTCTCGTGACGGGAACGGTCACGGATTCTAGCGGAGGCGTACGCAGTGTTACAGAGGCAGTCGTTCCCGAAGCCTTCCAGAAAGCGCTCGCGGTCGATTCTAACAGTATTCGTGGCTATTATAACAATATTCGTGGCTATTATACTGCATATGCTAAAGCTTCTGATACTGGCTATTATGCTGCTAATGGTAAAGATTCATCAGAAAAAACAGAAGACGGAGACAACAGCTCAGACTCATCAGACTCATCAGGTTTTAATGGCTATGTTCTTGGCTATGCTCTTAAATATCCGAGGGTTCAAGACGGAAAGTTTTGTAGCGTTAGTCGCCGTCGGGATAGTAGGACTCCTGGGAAAGAGACAGTAGTATACGCAGTCTACAAAGGTTTCGGGTATTATGACAGTGATGAAAAATTGATCCCGGATGGTAAAGGCCAAATGACATACGCAAACGGAAAATGTGTCTACAATGGCATGTGGAAGGATGGAAAACCGCATGGAATTGGGGAAGCAACATATGCCAAGGGGGTATCTTACGATGGAAAGTGGAAAAATGGACTACAGGAAGGTCATGGCGTGATGAGATATGCAGGCGGAGACGTATACGTAGGAGAATGGTTGGGCGGACTGGAACATGGCGAAGGAGAAAAATTCTACTCACCAACGGGAAATAGCTACAACGGCATGTGGAAGTATGGAATGCAAGATGGAAGAGGGATATACAAATGGAGGACTGGAGGCGCATATGATGGAGAGTGGAAAGACGGATACGAACACGGCGAAGGGAAATACACGAGCGCGGATGGAGATGTTTACGAAGGAGATTTTAAAAACGGAAAAAAAGACGGCAAAGGGAGATACCAATTCGCGGAGTCGGGAGATTTCTACGAAGGAGAGTGGAAAGACGGAAAACAAGACGGCAAAGGGAGACTCACGAAAGCAGACGGACAGTACCGCGAAGGAGAGTGGCAAAAGGGCCACCGGACAAAAGTCGTGAAAGCGAAATACATATATCCCTCAGAGAGAGGGACAGGAGCCTTTTATGAGGGAAAAGTGAGAGACAAAAACGCAGAAGAACCCCACTCCATCCCTTACGGCGAAGGAGTCGGACTCCATCCGCTACGAGAAGATCTGTACTCCATCCGGCACGGGTTGGGAGAGCGCAAGTGGCCAAACGGAGACTATTACGTGGGAATCTGGAAGAATGGAAAGCCGAATGGCAGTGGTGGTATGAAGTACGCCAATGGAGACCGATACTCTGGAATATGGAAGGATGGACAACCAGATGCCAATGAAGTGGGGGAAATGGCAATGCAGTACGCCAATGGAGACAGATATGATGGACACTGGAAACATGGACAGCCAGATGGTGAAGGGGTAATGATATACGCAAATGGAGACAAATATGATGGACACTGGAAACATGGAAAACCAGACGGAAAAGGGAGAATGTCATACGCAAATGGAGCGATTCACGGTGGCACGTGGGTGAATGGAGAGCTACCCGATCTGAAAGAAAACTATCGTGGGGAATCAAATGTCATGACCGCGCTAAAAGTAGCAGCGATTTTTATTGGAGCTATCGTTTTCCCCATCGTCGGGATCTTTTCGCTCCTCGTATTCTCATATCTTTCCAGCGTTTCGCTCCCTGCTTCAACTGCTTCGTGAGTCTTAAGCTATGTGAAATTACGAATTTAATGCATGTAGGCTGTAAGTAAGATGATAAGACATCAAAGGAATACTCAGTCATGCGAGTTCTGATCTCTCTGTGAATGACACTGACGTGTCACACGAGCTCACTCTCGAAAAATCTGAGCGAGTTTCTGTATGTCTCATATGAAGCAATACAATACGAAAGGCATGGAATTGAGAACGAGGTTAGAATGAGTTTGAACATGTGAGACTTGAACATGTGAAAAAGCTTAGACTAAGAGAGCAGTGAAAACAAACGAAAATCAGACGCATCAATGTCGGAGAGTCTCCATGCGCGAATCATTGGTCACTCATTTGGCCACAGTTGAGGATAGGAGGCGTGATAAATGTTGGTGAATGCGTGTGACACGTACGATTGGGGAGATTGGAAATCTGTTTACACAGTCTGACACTTGAAGACATTGGAAAGACACCTTGAAGACCTGCACCATGAAGACCTGCATAGAATTACGATAAAGCGATAAGAAAGACCGTAGTATTACAGTTTCTGCCTAAATTTTATCAAATTTTATCGAGTATTGCAATCAATCAGAAGTCCTGTCTAATCATGAAGCAGACAACGAAGTGTCGCAGATAATTCAGAAGCGTCGCAGACAATTTCAAATCGCAAACAAAGAGTTCAGTGCTACGCTAAAAGTTAAAACTCATGCCCTGAAGCAAAAAAAAAACATGTTACATGATTACATCACCGAAAAAAATTTGAAACAAGAAAAAAAAACATGCATGAACCATACCCGTCGGGCGCAGTAGTCATTGCAATACTTACAGTAGTCACCGTAGCCGTATAATGAGTCCCGCAAGTTTGAGATAGGTCAACGAAAAGACTCTCTGAGAGTAAGCGCTCTCACAAGGCTCACACTCGCACAAGTTACAACACACAAATCTGAATCTGACTCTGAAACTTCATATGCCTCTGAAAACGCCTTGCCATCAATCATATAATACTGTGTTCGTATATGATGTATACGCTTTGTAGGTAGGTTTGTAGCCTGTACCTCGGAACTCGGGAGCGAATCGTGCGAAGTTCGAATATGTATCGACCTGCGGAACGTGAAACATATCGAAGAAGGATCTATTTTCATTGTTTTCATTGTTTGCAACAGTATTTCATCAGTGGCATGCGTCGTCTGGGCCGGAGTTGATTTCTGCTGTAACTGTTTAACACTTCAAATTGCGTCTGATTTTGTCAGATTCAAAGCGGATGCCATCTAGCATGTCGTATGATGATTTGAAGGAAACGATGAGTCGACGCGATGTTTTCGACGCGATGTTTCAAAGGTATGAAGTCTAGATTGTCCATGATGTTTTTTCTCACCTTACACATTGTCATGGAATCTGTGGCCGCACATGATTTTCTCAAGCCAGTTTCTCTTGACGTTGACATACCTCTGCCTCAGACAGTGCCTGGTGAGTCGCCAACAGTTACACTAGAAGAATTTCAATCTTCTCCAGGACCTCCCAAAGCAGCAGTTCTTTCGGAAAGAATAATAATTTTGACGCAGGATCATCATCCTACGCAGGACAATGATCATCCTACGCGGGATCATCATCCTGACTCGGAAATTTTGAACGAAAACCACGATCGTGGGTATTATGCTAACGTCGAAACTTATTATGAATTTTGGAGGTCTAACCCGGATTGGATGTCTAACCCGGATGGAGTTACAAGCACAGTTACTGTTGACCATGCGATGTATACTCCGAATGCGATGTATACTCCGAATGGCATTCGGAATGCGATATATACTGGTCAGGGCTATTATGACGATTTTGGGAAACTGGTTCCCGATGGTGAGGGGGAAATGACAATGACAAGAAAGGACGATGGAGATATTTATAGCAAGCTTGCCCGCGCGTCCGCGCGGCCGTGCCTCGGGGGAGAGGTGGAGACAGAAGGGCGAGAACGCCCATATTGCCGCGCCCCAAGGGCGCGGCCCCATTCGAGGGAGTCGAATCGATCGGAAACCGTTAAGCTTAACCGTCGGCAGGATTCACATGTGGCGGCCAGCCTTTCGCAATGTTTCGACCACACGCACGGCGTGTACGGGATTAAAATTCGCCAACTTCCCACAATGATATCTCGAAAGCCTGAAAATGAGACCAAAAAAGGGCCAGAAAACGCGAGAAGCGAACCGCTGCGATTTTCCGCGTTTTTCGTTACGTTGCGAACACTCTGGGCGTCATTTTGGACGGTTTGCGGGTCCCTCCCTGGTCCCGAAGACGGAAAAAGACCACGCGCCGCGTCTTTTCTGACGCCGCAAAATCTGCAGAAATTTCGCCGATTTCCCACATTCGACGCCTTTGGGGAAGTCTTCGAAAACGTCGCCGGTTCGCCCGATCATGACATGTCCGCCATCGGCCTTGTTTCGATTCCAATGTCAATGGCAACGCAACGACAGACGACCGGCCGGAGATCCCTCGACGCACGGCATAATACTGCGACTGGCCTGAAATTAGTGCCATCGGTCGAAATTCAACCTGACCGCCTGGCGTCGGCTCATTCTCGCAGTAACGTTGTCGAGTCGATTGGTCAGGTCATACATGGGATCGATTCACTCAGCGTCCCCATTTGATCCACGGGCCTGGTGATGCAGTGTGATCGCCATGGGCCGTGGCATCTACGGCCACGTATCCATGTGTATCGCTGACTGCGATCAGTGTCACGATACAGACCAAGACGCCCACGGTCTCAACGGTTACGCAGTGCCAGAGCGCCCAGCGGCAAAGTCTACAGTACTCGAGCGACAACAAGCGAGGCCCTAGCTCTCGTTATGGTTATGACCGCGACTACGACTGCCGGCGATCATAATGGCCGACGATCGAGCCATGGCCGTCGGCCATTGATTCAGATCCAGAACATCGGAGCTGGCCCCTCGAATCTGCCATGGTTCTGACGGTACCAAGACCGGAGAAACTCGCAGGAAATCGCTACAATATCAGACGACCAAACCCGGACGGAAAACTGTAACGCAACGAAATCGCCCGAGTTTCAATTTTGAACGTGTCACGTCGACCGCCATAACAATGCACCCACGACGATCTGGGGCGAATTGCAATGTACGACCGCACCGCTGGCATTTCGGCGAACCGCAACGACGTAGATCGATTCATATGCCTGACCTGGGTCCCGGTCTGACATCAACGAAGCACGACGATACTGCCGCCGATGACTCACGTCGGCACTCAAATTTCCGGACGGATCATGTGCCATTGTGGCAACGGTGGCCAGCGGAAAAACTTTTTCGCGACGAGTGTCCGCGTTGGTTAAATGTTCTGCGAGGCCAAACCCAAGGCGATGTCGTTAAATCCCCAAACGAAAAAGAAAAAGACGGCGACGCTCCTACATCTCCAGGCGATTTTTTTCAAAAATTGCCAAAAATGGCCTGACCCTGGCCAGCAGCGAGAAACTTGATCTAGATGAGGTGTGACCGATGCGCTCCCGATCTAGGTCGTCCATCTAGAACAAAAGGCCCAAGCTGACGATTTTGCCCCTCTTCTAGATCAGTTCGGCCCGCCTCCGATCTAGAACGATGACAAAATCGAAACCGGCAAGGTTGTTCTCCTCGGAAATGATCTAGGATGCCTCTCTAGGTCCAAACCGCCGACGCCGTTTCATCTAGGTCATGCCCTAGATCAGAGCGGCAGTAGGCCACTCGTTCTAGGAAAGCACCTAGAGCATTCACGTCCGTGATCTAGGTCCCTGATCTAGGTCATTCGTCCCAGAAGGCGACTTTTTTTCTCCCCAAATCGGCGACCCATTCCAAGACTTCTATTATAATAAATAGTAATGGCGTCTACTCCGGCCTGTGGAAGAATGGAAAGCCAGACGGTATAGGCGCATTGAGGTATGCCAACGGAGACGTATACAATGGGCAATGGAAGGATGGAAAGCCGGATGGAAAAGGTGCAATGAGGTACTATGCCAATGGAGACTTCTACGATGGAATGTGGAAACATGGAAAGCCAGATGGTAGAGGGGTAATGATGTACGCAAATGGAGCGATTCACGGTGGTACGTGGGTGGATGGAAATCTAATAACAGATACGAGAAAGAGAAACTATCGCTTCAATGATGTCAACAACTATAATCGGGACAAATCGCCTTTAGAAACAAACAACAACTATAATCGGGACAAGTGGGCATTTGCAAAAGGAGTCGTATTCGCACTTTTCATATTTATTATTGCAGCCATCATCTTATCCATTTCGGTCATAATTGTCTGTATTGTTTTTCCAATGCTCCTCTCCCATGGTTTCTTCGCTATCCCGATTTCAACTGCTTCGTGAAACGTAAGTGGTTTCTTCGCTATTCCTGTTTCATGTATTGGCTCATGAATCAGACTCAATGACAGGGCGCAAATTATGACACACAGATTTGAATTCTGAATCACATGAGAGGGCGCAAATTACGACACACAATTTTGAATTCTGAATCATATGCCGCTGAAAACATATCAAGAGAGTCTTACTCTGAATCATATGCCGCTGAAAATACATCAAGAGAGAGAAAGACTCTGATTCTCACTCATATTATGCCTCTGAAAACACATCGATCATATAGTATTGCGCTCGTATATGATGTATTTACACGCTGTGTAGCCCGTAATTCGGAAGCGAATAACGCGAAGTAACGGAGTTCGAATGTGTATCCACCTCCGGAACATGAAACATATCGAGGAAGGGACTTTTTTGCATATTTATTGAAGGCATAGCGATGCGTTTTCAATTTTCCTGAAATTTCTGCTGTTCAACAATTGCGTGCGATTAAAATTCTATGCATCTGATTTTATCCGGATTCAAAGCGAGTGCCATCTACCTGTAGCATGTTACGTACGGTTTCGCAGCGGCCGCTAATACGCATGTAGCATGACATAATAATTCCCACCCGTCATGACCGACTGATGGACTCAATTGGCTGACTGATGACCGCTATTAATATTTAAGCAGTGCTCGTAACCTCGTTGAGTCACATTAATTCTTATACAGTCAGATCTTAGAAGTTAGAGTATCTCGCTGAATAAGATGCGATGACGGAAGTTCTTGCGGCGTATTATTTCACGCTCCGCTGCAAAGGTATGAAGTTTCTGCCTACGATCTTTCTCATCTTGCATAGGGGAACACAATCTGTGGCGGCGCATGTTCTGAAGGCAAAGGCGGTTCCTCTTGAAGTTGAGTTACCTCAGCCTGGTGAGTCACCAACATCAAATGATCCTGGACCTCCTCCCGGTGAGTCATCGGGTGATCTCAGTCCCGATGCATCAGCTATTTCCCAATTGACGCACGAATTTGAATCGGATTTCAACATGCTGCAGCATCAGGGGCGTAGGTATTTTTCTGCGGTTGAAGTGTATGATGCATCTTGGAGGAACTGGGATGGGTTTACGAACACAAAATCCAACACAGTTACAGTAGCTGACTACGCGTCGCATAATGCGGCGTCGTCGAATAATGCGGTGTACACCGGTTATGGGTACTACGATAGTTCTGGGGCACTGGTTCCCGACGGTGAGGGGGAAATGACAAGAGAGGACCATGGAGACGTCTATAACGGCATGTGGAAGGATGGAAAGCGACATGGTAAAGGAACATACACATGGCGAGTGGAATGCGGCTCCCGATACTACGAAGGCGGCGGCTCCCGATGGAGTCAGAAAGAAGGCGAGCGGAAAGACGGACTGGAAGACAGAAATAAAGGCAAAGCCACCCACTATTGTGATAGGACTTTCTATGAAGGAGAATTTCAAGAGGGACGCCGACACGGTTATGGTAAGGAAACTTTTTCAGATGGCTCATACTACGAAGGAGACTGGAAAGACGATGAAATTCACGGACGAGGCAAATGGGTCAATCTCCCGAACTCATTTTTGCATTCAACCGTTTACGTTGGAGATTGGAAACAAGATGTGAGGACATGTATGGAAGTGGCGATGAGAATGACGGTCTTTTTTTTTCTCGTGATGGTCCCATTATTAATAGTAGTACTAGGGCTTTTATTTCTGCTGTACGACTTCGTTCTGAGAATCAATAACCATTACAGTCGTCTTTTTGCCTTTGGTAATACAGTGTCTGCCTAATTACAGTCGAAGTTCTTGCCTTTGGTAATACAGTGTCTGCCTAATTTTAGTTTCTGCCTAATAATTGCCTCACTGATTTTTGAGTATTGAGAGACTCAGTAGTATACCCCGATAGTACATGTCATGTACTATATCAACGCAACATGCATATCAACCGTTGCATATCAACGTAACTGATCATAAAAAAAAATCGATAGCAAATTTCAGTTGAGAATAGCAAATTTCAGTTGAGATTTGTGTTGTTAAGTTGCATCTCAAGCAGTGTGTGTCCAAATAATATTTGTCGTCCGTGTTCTAACTTCTAAATCTGAATCTGAATTCTAAAAAAAAATATTTCCTGATTCTGAAGACTGTTTAAAAATCATTGCTATTGTTTTCCTGATCTCTTTTAGTCTTTCGCAGAATCGTTTTTCGTGTCTCAATAAGTATTCGAGTCGTGAGTTTTGGCGATCTGCATCTGGGCGCTCATGAATCATACTAAATCGATATCATTGCGTCAGAGCTAAACTTCGACATCAAGAAGACCAACTTCAGATTCATGACAGTCACATATGATTGCCATGTCGACATTTGATATATAATTTCGACATTTGCCATTTCGACAGTTGCCATTTCGACATTTGCCATTTCGACATTTGCTATTTCGACAGTTGCCATCTCGACAGTTGCTATTTCGACCTTTGCCATTTCGACATATGATTTGCCATTTTGAATTTCTCTCCATACGATAATGATTCCATAGCCCATAAGTTACTTACCGGTTCTACTAAGTATGACGTGCCTCTCCGTATTTTTCTTCGTCGTTGCGCCGTTCAACATCTTCATTGCGCCGTCCAATGGACGTGTTGTCCTGGAGGAAAATCATATTATCACGGCGGTTTCTGAGGCAGTTGTCTCTGAGGCAGTTGTTCCTGATGATGGAGTTGTTCCTGAGGCAGTGCCAGCTCCAGTTCCTGAATCAGCAGCCAGCGTTCGCGAGACAACGGCAGCCCCAGTTCTGGAGGCAGTCCCTCCTGCAGTCGTGACGCATGAAGGTCACTCGGACGAAAACGGATTGGAAGAAAACGACCAAGGAGTAATGACACACGAAGACTTCGCCATGTGGAAGAATGGTTCGAAGCGACCTGGCGTATGCAATTGTCCACGCCGATACGAACACAATTCCTTCGGAGACGGAGAACGGACGGACGGATTGGAAGACGGCAAGATCACGCCTAACGGAAAAAATGAAACTACTAGCTGCTCTGAAAGAGAATGGAAGAAGACAACTCACGAAAAACTCCTAAGACCACAGAAAGGAGCACCGAACCCACACTCTCCAATAGTGACGTCCTCACTTAGTGGCTATAATAATTGTCGAGACCCAGCCAGTTTCTCGAACAGTGATGTCATTGATGAAGACCCCTTCAGTTTCGACCCTCTCCGTTTCTCTAATAGTCACCAAAAAGACGATCCAGAAAAACGTGAATGGGAAAAAGAAGGTGAAAGCCCTCCCAAATCAATACTGGTTTTAACCACAATACTAAAAACAATCCTCTTCATCATGGGATTTGTGGCCGTTGTCTTATTCTCTGTATCTCTACTCGTATTGGGCATCGGAGTTGGGTTAGTGATACATTTCACGATCAGGGCATGGGAGCAGAATAACTATGCTCGTCTCTTTGCTGTGCGTGTATTTCCAGGTAATGCTTAAGTTATTTAGGCTGTTTCTGCCTGAGTGGTGGCCAGTTTCTGTTTAACATTGCAGTCTTAAGCAGCCAGAGTTTCTGCTTGAGTGGTGGCCAGTTGACTTTCTGTTTAACTTTAAGTGGTGGTCAGTTTGAATTTCTGCTTGGGTGGCACTGGTCACTGGTGGGCAGCTTCTGAAGTTGGGTATATACTCAGCGCACAACTGCATATTGACATATGATACTATTGCTTACCAGATTCATAGTGCCAAAATACAGAATACAGATTCATAATGCCAGTAATGATGTAATCGCAATGCATCATGCGAGGATTCTGCTGATGCGAGTATTCTGCTCAGTATCAGTTGTTCGAGAACAGTTCATTTTGCGAGTTTTAACGACGGCTTTTGGAAATCGGAATCGGAATCGGAACGACGCCATGGTGCTGCGAACGATCATAAGGCGAGTTTGTGCATGGCTTTCATATTGAATCGATAATCATAGACTCATGGACTCGAGGTCAGTTAGCATATGCATCAGATAATATCCGACAACGTTTTGATCTTCAACAATTCTTCATCATTTCATTGTTTACAGGTCGTGATTCTCAGAGTCATACTGAATCTTATTGAGTCTATTTTTCATGCCGTTCAACGTTACGGCTTTACTTAATTCTGATTCAAGTCTAGGCTACCTCAAGTCTAGATTAAGTCTTATCCATTTCATAGTCCATATGATTCCGCATGTAATTTGAGGATTAGTATTACAATTCCGTATGTAATTCGATGATTACGATTCTGCAGTTAATTTGAGGATGATGCCTGTAAGTTTTCCTATAATTATTGTCGTTATGCCGTTGAGTCTGATTCTGACTAGAATCGGATGCGTGGATGGTTTACGAAGACTGGATGGTTTAAGAAGACCTTTCTTAGACCGCCTTAGAATGGTTGAAGCTGTTGCTGATCCAGCTGCAACAGCTGTTGTTCCTGGGAAAGGTATACTTGAAATTCCTGAGAGTCAGACAGTTGTCCCTGAGGCTGAGCAATTCAATATTCCTACGGAGCAATTTCATGTCAATTTTCCAGAGCAATTCAGTATTCCTACGGAGCAACTCAATATTCGTGCCAGTAACCGCAGTGTTCCAGATCCCAGTAACGGTAACCGTAGTCACGTTGAAGCAGTTCACATTGTTTCTGAAACCGATGGTGTCGAAGCAGTCGCTCCTGAAGCCAGTTGCATTGAAGAAGCTGGTCCGATTCATCCAGGGGCCAGCAACTGTAGTGTTGAAGCAGTCTTTTCCGCGACCGGTAACAGTATTGAAGCAGTTGCTCGTGGTGACAGTCGTCCTGAAGTAGTAACTGTAATGCAATCTTCTTTCGACAAAACCGATAATCATAATCCTGAATCAGGTAACCCCGAATCAGCAAACTCAAATACGACTGAAAGAAAGACTGAAACCGATAGTAATCCAAAATC
>Ga0099797_101163_pt1 | contig 14715 bp, 15 predicted proteins | sample Uncmet_Sort48C_1_FD_89871 | JGI IMG/M metagenome (GOLD analysis project Ga0099797, IMG submission 89871) | Marine eukaryotic communities from CALCOFI LINE 67, Pacific Ocean - C012_Sort48C_1 | ecosystem: Environmental > Aquatic > Marine > Oceanic | place: Pacific Ocean: Monterey Bay | collected... | reverse complement strand
ATAATTCAACTAACTAACAGTATTCATAATGTGTGAGACAAGTAAAAGAAATTCGTACTCTTCTAGCAATAGCATCATGTTGTTTCCAGGGCAGTCAGTTTTTCATCCGTTTTTATTATTGCGCTTATTACTCACTGTTAGTTGATTCACAAATAAGTCGATGCGCAACAATGAGGAAAGAGTATCTCTGTCGCGATGTGACATAGAAGCCAGGTCTTACGAACTTTAATTAAATGGATGAGCAGGACGACGTAGAAGCGTGTAATTGTTGGCCCTGATCTTTGCTCGCCCGCTGCTCCTTCCAATCATGTGGCACGCCACCGTGCTGAGGGAGCACAGAGGTTTGATGAAAGGGAAGCGCATCACCCAAGAAGAGAAAAAGTACCCTTTGGCTACACATTTGTTTGAAGATGGAGTAGACGCACATTGTGCAATAAAAGACTCGCCAGAAGCCCCCGCCTCTTCATCTACAAAAATAGAATTCGATAGAAATGTAGATTATGCCGCATGGTTAAAATTCATTAGGGAATGCAGAAGGCGGAAGAAGAAGTTACCTAATGGAGCCAACTACAAATGGCTTGAGAAGCAGCGACAAGAACGAAAGCGTTTGTCCAGGCCACCGGTCGTGAGGTCCCATAAAGATTTGCTGGCACTTCAGCAAGCCAGACAAATGGGGGCGGCAACTCCACAGCAAGAAATACCTACGGTGCCAGTGGCCAATATTTTAGTCGAAGAGAACGGTTGCGCAACTCCACAACAAGAAATGCCTACGGTGCCGGTGGCCAATATGTTGGTCGAAGAGAACGGTTGAGAGAGGCAAAGAACATCAACAAATCCTTGTCGGCGTTGGCAACGTAATAAATGCGTTATCGAACGAACAAAACCATGTGCCCTTCAAAGACCCAAAATATGGAACTACTCGGTAGCAGGCGTAGCTAAAAAAAGCCACAGAGCAGCTAGATACCCAAAGTGATAAGATAAAAGGGTTTGCGGAAACGAGGCGGACGATTAAGAAAATGGAAAAGGAAAATGAAGCGCTCCAAGAGAAGTTGGAGACGTTGGAGGCAAATAGCCAAAACTCAAATTGCAGCATGAAGGAAATGAGCGGTGCAATGGCGGAAAAGCAGAGCACGTCCAGTGCACTTGAGAAAAAGCTGGTGGATAAACAGCTGGCCCATAAGCCAGTGACGACCCCCATCAACAGTAGAACTAGAAGCTCGTCTAATAAGAAGAGCGCGCGCCCCACCTGCACTGATCAATAATAGTAGTCTATAATACATATATTTACCTATCATCATCATACTGACTACGACTGTCGACGTATCGACGCCATTTATTTTCGATTCTACATACGATACAGTACGAGGATCCTCGTATTGCTTGGGCAAAATCTACAACTACTCAGGCGTAAGTCAACGCAACCAAAAAGATTTAGGAACCACATCACAACTAATGAGTTTGTTGGCAATTTATATGTCCCCATCCTCTTCTTTCTTGATTGTGTTGGCAACAAACTGGAGGATTGTGGCCCATCTTTAATGTACTATCAGAAGGGCGTTCTCAAATTGTCAACCAGTTGTGATGGAAATAGGTGAGGCGACTGCGCCGGGTCTTCCACCCAGCTGGCGGCAAGCACTGCTCTTTTTGACGTACGTTGTGAGCATGTTTGGCGTTAATAGTGCGAGTGCAGTGTATCCGGCAATCGAAGCAGAGCATTTGCTTGATGCAGCTACCGCTGCACGAATTATCGGCGTACAAACGGCTGGAGCTGCGCTTGGAAAGGTTTTTGCTGGTCCGGTAGCAGACGCGCTTGGGGGGCGCAGAACATACCTGCTGTCAATATCTTTGTTGGGCACTGTCGTATTCCTCATTTCTTTATCTTCTGCGCCAATTCTGATTGGCACATTTGCATTTCTGATGGAGTTCGTCAATACACCGGTATGGCCAGCGCATGCACGAATAGTCAAAGGATGGTACCACCAAAACCGTGTCAGCGATGCGTTCTGGTTGCTTGGTATTGGCAGTCGTGGGGGGAACCTTCTTTGTGGTCTCATCTACGGCAGTCTTATTTCTGCCGGTATGGGATGGCGATGGGTTCTTCGGGTTGCCTGTTTTTCGTGCGTAATAGGCGGGTTTATATCTCGACTTCACTCGGACACTCCAACTAAAAAAGACAACCCTGGGTTGGACCGCATCGATGTAAGAGAAATGGTGCGCAGAGGCATTCTTGTGTTGAAACACCGCCATTTCTGGACCGCGGCCAGCAGTTTGGCGTTTGCCACGGTTACGAAAAGAATGGGGCAGGTAGTCCCTTTATACCTGTTTACGACGACTGCACTACGAGAGGGAGAAGCAACGTCAGTGTCTGTAGTCTTTCAGCTTGGCTTACTTATGTCTGTTGGTATCCCTGGATATTTCTACGGGCGATCAACAAGTGACGGGAGAAAGATTAATATGCTGTTGGGGCTGAATATGTTGTCTGCAGGAAGTGCGTTGATCCTATTTCTCGTTTCTGCCGCGACGCCCGTGGCAACGTCGACAGGAGATATTGCCCTCCGCTCCATCTTGCTGTTTCTGATTGCGTTTGGGATTGGGTGCTCGTATTATATACCGTGCGGTATTTTCAGCGTCAAATTTGGGGGCGACAAGTTTACCGGAGCAGTCTCTAGTTTTATGGATATGGTGAGCTGGATGTTCGCTAGTATCTTCATAAGCTTGGTGATGCCGTGGATAATCGACGGCATGGGGTGGCCCAGCGTGTGGGCGTTTATCGCATTGACGAGTGCGATATGCAGTTTTACTACATGGAAGTTTACGACGCTGCTGTATGCAGATGGCGCTATCTCCGCATTGAAAGATATTAAAGAAGAGGCGCACTACGTTCCATTGGAAACACGAGCTGAGCTTCGAAACTCTGTTGCCACCGTAGATGCAGAACTTATGCAGAAACAAAGTATTGAAGAAAATAGACAACACGTGTTGACTCCAAGCAAAACGTCAGCCGTGGTACAGAAATCGGAGCAAAAATAGCTTCGCTCGGTTCGCCACTCCGAGTCCCAACAAATATTTGCCTTGTATTATACTACTATGCAATGAATGGTGTTGTTTCTTTATATCCTATCATATGATGTTTGAGACAGAAAACGTTTAATTAAATATCATACAGAGCCTTTATTATATACTTATTTCTAAATATTATCATATCGTCCTCATCAATTTTTTAAATTTGATGATATAAACGTCGTTAAAATATTAATAATAATATATTTATAAAAAACTAATGTAACGACGAATGGTTGTATTATGATACTAGTATGTACGAACGTACACACTGTATTCGTTTTGTTACATATAGCACATTCATTCACATCACCTTTATATTGTAAAAACAAACACTGAAAAGTGACTTCTCTCTCCCGTTTCAGCCACTTCTCTCATGCACATTATTTATTTTCATCAACTGCTCGCCACCAAGTCCTTTCATCATAATATTAAAAAAAAGGAACATGTTCGAGTTTTTTCACAAAAGCTACAAACATCCAAGCTATACTGCTATTGTTGTTTTTTTTGTGCTTCCTCAACCAATGCTTGTATAAATATCATCAATTTCGCGTGCATTGTACTGCGTCCAGCATACTCGATGCGTTGATTGTCTGTCATTCTATTTGCGTACAGAATAAAGTGATGAAATTCCGATCGTTCCAGCGTATGGTTGCCGTCCTCGTCAAGAAAGTTCAAGAACTTCATGGACTCTTCCATCGTTGGAGCGGCAGCGGCATCGTCATCACAACAGTCCGTCATAAGTGCTTTAAATTCTTCAGCATTGATATTGTTGGTTCCGTCTTTGTCGTACTTCTTCCAAATTTGAGATACCACCTCGTTGATGAGAAGCTCCTCGTCTTTTGTTTCGAGAAGGGCTCCTTCTGACAAACCGTGAGTACGCGGCATAGCCGCTCTTGCTTGTAACCGTAAGTCTACTTCATTAAAAAATTGAATGATAACTTCGTGTGTTGGACTCCGATTGGCATAGTCTTTTCTATCTTCCTTGGACAACTTTATACCATTCTTTATGAACGAGCTTAGTTCATCAGGTTGGATCTTTGCATCACCGTCTTCATCAATACTCTTCAAGAACTTTGTACACACGTCTTCTGAAACATCATGCCCCGTAAATCCCTTCAAGAGTTTCATCGTTTCAACTGCATTCAAAGCGCCGTCTTGGTCTAGATCAAAATCTCCCCAAATACTGGCTACGAACGCCTCTGCAGACAAGTTTGGCGCCTTGTTTTGTCGAGCCGCGCTGGTATCCTTTGGCGGTGCGGGAGGCTGGATTTTGATAGCTTCTTGTGTCGCGTCATTGGCAGTCTTAGCGGACAGTCGCGACAGTACACTGTCGAACAAGTCTAGAAGTGCGGCATGCATGCTGCTGCGTGTTCGGTATGCTTTCCTTTTCTCAGGGCTAAGGCGCATTCCATTTTCAATAAATTCGACGAGTTCGTCTTTTTGTACCTTTCCATCGCCACTGGAGTCAATCCTCTGTAGGAAACGATCGCATTCTACAACGGGGATCTCCCGGCCTGTCAAGTAGAGAAAGCAACGGTTCAGTTCTACACCGTCCAACGCGCCATCTCGGTCAATATCGAACTGGTCCCAGAGTCGATCAAACAACCCATAGATAGACTTGGGAACGCTTGATTTTTCACCGGATTCTTTTAATAGAACGTCGGACGAAATATCCTTACCACTCTCTGCGATGACTCGCTCGGCATTGACGAAAACGGAGACGAGCATGGTGTGCATGGGACTGCGCGCGGCGTACTTGTTCTTGTCTTCTCTCGATAATGACAGACCTTGCTCCACAAACTCGCAAAATTCGTCCTGCTGAATCAGACCGTCACCACTTGTATCCATTCTTCGCAAAAACCGCTCGCAATCTTGCTCCGACAGAATCCCCTGCGTCAAACCTTCGATCATGTTCTTAAACTCTAGCGAATTCAAGGATCCGTCGCCGTCCTCGTCATACGTGTTCCACAACGTTTCCACTAATTTTTGGACGGCCTCGGCGCGGGCTTCTGCGGCTTCGGCAGGAAGCTCGTCAATCTCTTTCGTTACGGCGGATTCCTATGATCCAACCTGGTTCGTCGCCAACAACTTCTCGGGACATCTTGAACCCTTTGCTATTTTCAAAAACCCACGCATCGTTGTGCATCATCGGGCTTGATGGATCTGTCGGACTTCTGACAACGCTATATATGCCGTTGCAGCCAATGGTTTCTGCACCCAAGACGACCACTTTACGATCAAGAATGCTCCGTCCCGCTTTTTTCGAACATTTTCGGTCTACTTCAGCGGCCACGCTCACGCCACTCCCCATATTGAATGCACTAGAAAACTGGCGTTACACTCAGGGGGTATATATAGAGAGATTCGAAATAGTGAAATGCGCTCTAGTGTGTGTGAGAGAGAGAGCTCAGTTTGAAAAGAGCGATGGGATGAAAAATCATCATGAGTCAGGTGTGGTAACTTCACTCATACCATACATGTGCGTGAGTGATTGTGCATGGTGTGCGTGAGTGCGCGAGTATTCAATGTTGAAAGACGTTAGATGTCGTTCCACATATGTATGATATGTCAATACTGCACAATCTTAGTCAGAACAAAACACCGTCGGGGATTTGAGTTCCCCGCTCCGACATGGAAATGTCCCCACTTGCATAAAGGAATACCATTGAGACTATGGAGGACTCTGGAAATGTCCATTCCGACGCTCCGACCCGGTACACATCCTATGAAACCACACTGGGTTCACTACGACCATGCGATAGATAACGGTTTTTTGTGTTACGTTTTTGGAGTGGTGTTGTGTGCTTGCTATGTAGGAAAGAGGTAGGCCCCGCTGAATACATAGGGTCATTCGGTGGGTTTAGACTACGGTGCTGTACAGGGCCATGACGGTGGAGACGTCGAGCAAGATGATCCAACACGGAGCGTTGTTTGTACATAGGAAATATATACTTAAACGTCATACATTACGATATTCAAAGATCAGGCCATGACTACACTAGAATATGTTTTTTCTTCATGGACATCACATGACGGAAAGTGGACTCCGAATATTGCAAGACGGTGCTTGTGTAGATAACGGACAGGTCGCTCCCATACGCTAAAAGGTGACCGCGACATGGAACACAAAAGAACCTCTTCGCACCGCCCCCCTTGACGTACCGTTTCTTCCAAAGGGCAAACCCTTCTCGACCTACCGAATCTCCTCTCTGTCGTGGGAAATTTCAGGTGCAAATTCACACTCACGAAAGGATCGCAGATTCTATGCGGGGCACGCCTTCCCCCTGTGCATCCAAGAAACGCATTTATATTCTTAAATATCCGTCATACAGACACAACCTAACTCCCGATCCCATTTAGTTTTCTGAAGAGTTTGGGTTTTGAATGACGAACAGCATATAATCTTTATCGGGGGCTATCATGATTTCGTTCTTTTTTGAGCGAAGGCGCAGAAAAGTAAGGTCGTTCTGGGGGTCCAACGTGCGCACTACACTTCTAGCTTTCGTGGTCAACTGTGATATCAAAGTAGCATGATTTTTGGCATCTTCGGCCGACATGTTGGTCTTTATTGGTTTACCATCCTTATTCACAATCAATATTCCAGTGACTCCTCGGTGCGACTGAATCCGTTTTAAAGTTTCTTCGATTTCAGACGCCATGATGTTTCGATAAAGTAGATAGAGGCGTGCGATCCAAGATACTCTTTCTACCTACTGCAGCAGTTCCTTCCATATCGTCCGCACCCATCATGCCCGCTCCGCACTGCCATCCTCGCCTCCACGTGCGTGCAAACAAACCGAACTGCTGATCATGATTTAAATGAATGAAGAAACATCGCCATACCAGGTAATTAAACATGATCCCATCCAAGGACGGACGGATGATTATTCAAAATGCACACCATCCTAGAGCCCTGTTGCCCTGTTCTTGGCTGGAAACCAACGCCTACCTGACCCGGCGGTAGTCTAACACCGCTTACAAGCCTGTCCGGTCCATTCATCGACCATGGAAGGAAGTCCTTTTCTGTGTTTTGATTTGAATATTCCACGACTACACAATCGTCTACTGTCGGTTCATAGGTTGCATGGGGTTCGTTCCGTCCAGGGTCCCCGCCAGGGTAGGGGGTAGGGGTGAATGAAATGTGCGAGGCGAGAGGGGAGGGAGGCAGGCGATCGATGTGTGTGCGATTCCACGAACCATATCATCGTGTATGTCGTGCCGTCCGCAACACCGTGATTTAAAATAAAACACACGCAGGTTCAACGATAAAGGGACGGAGATGGCGAACTGGACTGCTTTCTAAACAGGCAAGCACGAATCGTCGTCCTCGGTGTTGGACTACCCCCCTCTCCTGTACCGTAGGCATCGACCTCCCGTTCTCCCTTTTCCCCTTGAAGGGATTGATGGCCGTCAAGGACAGCTGATCTTTTAGGAAGAAGACAGGTGTGGGATGCTGAGAAGAACGGTTCTAAACGAGTCAGCGGTGCGGACACTCTTTTCAAACAGAGTTCTTCGGACAATTCCAGGTGTCCTGCTCGCAGCCAAGTCGATCTTTGGGCATCATATGCTGGAAACTTTTCTGCATCAACCAGGAAAGACGTTATCTCGGCTGGTTACGAGGGACGGCAATGGTCGGATCAAGCATATATATAACAACGAAGAAATCGTACGCGACAACATCATTTTTGACGTAGACTTTTTTGCGTTGAACTTTTTGCGCACTGTTTCCAACGCATGCCTGACGACAGGGAAGAATCTACGCGCAGAAAAACACCTACACGTTTCGATTCAAGGAATTGGAGCTCCTGGGTTGCACGAACTTAGAAAGACGATGGGGATAAGCCCCATGGGGAACCCCGTCCCAGCACTATTGACCAAGGGGAAGGACTCGGGCCTAGATTTTTCTCATCCGTTCTTTCATTCCCACGACAGCGGAACATTTGTGACTATAATGACGCCTGATTTTGCTGCAGAAGAGACGTTTGCGTTATCAAAACGTTCACCGGTTCCATTGCCACCAGACACATTATTTTTACCCGTAGAAGGACTCACTCCTCCCGTTGCGATAGATGTATTGTCAGACCAATTTGGCGGAGACCATTCCAGTAGAATTCTCATCGAGGCTGGTCCGATGGTGGGCGATCAACTGTTATCGAAAGTTTCCACTCTTTATCTGACTATTTTAGAAGGCCTCCCAGACATGCAGGGGCAGACAACGATCGAGGATTTACACAGTGACGGGAGGGAAGAGGAGACGCTGGACGACAATTTTTTTCTCTCCCAAGGCTTTCAGTTGGTACACGAATGCAGGGCCGAAGTCGGCGATCGCCGCGCGACCTTGGTCACATACACCAGGCGGCCATATATTTCGTGAAATGTACGACGAGTATGATCTACATATAGTACGTAGGATAAAGAGATACATACTTCTCGTACACGTCTCTATCGTCACTGCAATAGACTCCAAAAACCGTCATTCTTTCCGTCATGTTTATATAAGTTTATTTATATATGTACAAAATCTTCCTCATGCGTCCACAGTCTGTGGGTAGATGCACCAAGTCGCTAACATCACGACGGAGGATTATTCTCCCTCCGAAGAAGCACGTCACCGTATTTGTTGCGGGGAAGAGTCTTCGAAGATCCATGTGACACTTGATACTCTCCCCAATCATCATTTGATTCTTCGTTCACACTCGTGGCATCATCTCCCTTGCGCAGCCTTTCATACCTTGTGTACACAGGCTTTCGTCCAGTTTGAAATACGGAGTGAAGTTCATGCGACTTATTCTTCCCTGCAGCAATGCTGGCAACAATCATCATTACTGTTCCTAATCCTAGCACAAGGCCAGTGCGATGGCGCCCCTCAAGAACTACCCCGTTTAGCTTACCACGTTTTTCTAAAGACCTCAGCATGGGCCACGCAGCAACCCCCCCCAGCATTCCCAAAACACCACCGCTGACCCCTGACTTCCAGATAACCTGACGCACATGTCTCAGTTTCGCCAGGCTTTCATCTGACATAGCAGGGTTGGGCGGTGGAAGCTGCATTTTCCGAGTGCAATTACACCACGTGCCTACCACTTGAATCGCACACGAATTGCGGAACAGCGGCAGGTAGTTACCGCGCCTTCACCGGGCACCATGCATCCGTCTCCACTCTGCACACTCCACACACTTGACGCGTTCCATCACTTCTCTCATGAACAACATTTTGTTCGACCACGGGACCCATCGATACAAGGACACACCATACACCCGACGACATCCTACCTGTGGTCCTGTTGTATACTCACCACTCTATCTAAGTTGTAGTTGTCCACTGTTATCGACCCGAGGGATGTTCCCACAACAGTAACACAGCACTAGAAACACCATGACCGACACGTGCCCAGCGACCAGAACGGACGACGTACTCGCGTCGATCTATCTCAAATAAAATCACGCACAACAAACCGAGACGAAGACGAACAGCCTTTACTGGAGTTGTTGGGTGTACTTGTCGAGGGGAGGATGGACCGGAAAGGAACACTAGTTGACCCACGTGTGCCGTGTGTTTACTTCAAAAAAAACAAAACAACTCGACCTTTCCCTTGTACCGAACCCGAACCCTCTGCCAACCATGACCGCACGTATCACCAGCGACGGACTAATGAAGCGGGCTTCCTCGAAAATGCGAGATCTTACAGACCTCTCCTCGCACACCATACCTGTGAAGATTGACATTTGCGGTTTACGCGGCCACTTGGACCTGCCATACAAAGAAGGAATGCGTGTGGAAGATGTCATGACAAGCGTGAAAGAAAACTTTCAAATTCCCGCGAACGAATTGTATGTTTCAATTTGCACCCAGGCTGCGTACGTAAGCTTGTGGAAGGTGTTGTCCGACCAGATGAAACAACTCAAGCAAGTAGGCAACGCGCCCGAAGCGTTGGAAGACAACAACAAACAAACTATTTTGCCTAAAGTGTTGTCAGAAATTTTAAAAAGTCCTATTGTCGGCAAGAGAACAGGGGAAAAGGGCAGTTTGGAACTATTCGTCTCTTGCAGCCAAGGTCTAGAATGGCAAATGAGCCTCCACCACAAGGACAGGAGTTTATCGAAGAGTCTGCACGACGCGGTAGAATGGTACGATCAGATCTCCATAACAATGCGAAAGAAAAACAAAGACTCTGGCGGCATGCCAATATGTGTGAAGACTTTGACGGGAAAAACGATTACCCTTGACGTTCAAGCTGACTATACCATTGAAATGGTGAAGAATCTTATACTTGACTGTGAAGGTGTCCCACAAGATCAGCAGCGCCTCATCTTCGCCGGGAAGCAACTGAAAGACGGGCGTACCCTTTCAGATTACAATATTCAGAAGGAAGCAACAATCCACATGGTTCTCCGTTTACGCGGGGGCATGTACCATTGGACTTCAGCGAGGCACGACAACGAAGTATTGGCTTCCCATGGTTTCCCAGTGAGCCTTCGTATCATGGATTCGAGCAGTGGCACCATCGGCAGCGCGGAAGTAAATTTGTTCGGAGAGTATACCCAGTCATACGAAGACATCGAGAAGTCCGTGCAAGAACAGCTGTCGGAACAGGGAGGAGGCAAGCTCCAAGGGCAGTCGGAGGGGGGAAAGAAGAGCGCCGAGGGGGGTGGGTTTTCGTGTGTACTGCAGTAATCTGCTGATGTCCATGCAGAGAGACGTGCGTGTGACAAACGGCAACGTCCTCCTTTTAGAGTAAAAGTAGTTAAATTAATTTTATGAATATCATATCATATCATATGTTTCTTGTTGTGTAACTTATTATAATCACTGTAATTAATTAGCTTATTACCTTCTTTTTTCAACTACACCCTCAAATGGCGGTGGATAAACTTACCTGCGTTGAGGTAGGGGGCTTGCGGCGAAGCACCACACTTCGTTTTCGTCGGAGTGTTTCAGTCTGTTGCTTACGCGTCGGGCCCTTCACCCTCGCATCACCCTTTCTCAGGTGTGCAACAGGCTTGGGTTTGTTGGCTGTTCGCACTGGCGGAGCAGGTTTCTGCGATCGTCTGTGGAGGGGGTTCATCACTGAATGTGTAAGTCGTCTATACTCATTACGTAGCCGGGTCTTGTATAAATGGGCAGGCAAATAGCAAGCAGACCGAGCAGACAGCAAGAGGGAAAAAAAGCAGTTCGAGCTGCCCGCTGCCTGCCGTCAGTGCACCGAGGACGGGGCCTATCGTTGTCGCGCACGTCATGATGCTAGTCACCAATCCCATAATTTCACCAATCTTTTTCTTACCAAAAATGTCCGCAAAGGCTACCAACATAACAATGTCCTGGATTCCGATCATTGCACTGAATAGCAGCGCCCACACAATGGCCGATGTAAACGTGACCACGTAACAGAGCATGACCGCAGATACTGCCGTGAACAGCATTTGCAAGCTGACCAAAGCCATAATACCTTTTCTGTGAGGTAGGCGCAACCGACGCCGTCTTCGTTGAATCCACTCCATGGCTGCACCCGAAGCAATGGAAACCACCACGGAAGAAACGCTCAAAACAAACATCATCATTGCAACTTGATAAAGCCTAAGCTTGGCACGATGCGACTTTTCACCAAAGAACAATATTACGTTGTAATTGACAGCGACCCAATATACTTCGACAACAAACACGTTCACTACTAAGACCCAAAAAATCAAGGTCTTGGTAGCCTCCTTGGTCCCATATGAAATGTCCTCCATTTTGTCACCTTGTTCGTCACGAGGAATGACAGGCGTACCCGACAATTCCGCCACAGCATCCAGGATAGAGGTGACCGCTGTTTCCATGTTCTCTTTGGTAGGAAACTCGAGGTTGTCTTTGTTCCAAAAAGGTGGTTTCTCTGCCGGCAAATCGATCATTTTCGGAGCAAACTCTTCCCTCAAACATGGGACCGGGTAATGCCGAAACGACACACGCTTGCAGTGCATTTGCACAGCACGTAAAAAGGAATCTTGGGACATCATCGCCTTTCGCGGATTACCAAAAAAGCTACCAGTGAGGACTTCCCATGCTTTGTTTGGCGGTAGCGTGGACGCAAGCTCCTCAGGTTCGTCTCCGGTCCGAACCTCGCTCGCCAGCACAACCGCCGCCGCCTGTAGTTGGGAGAAAGGCATATCTCGTGGCGGGGCAAGGAGGAGGACACCACGGATAGAGTATCCTTCAATTTGTATCTGCGTCGCAAGGGACTCAATCCAATTTTTGTTGATATTCATGTTAAACATCAGCACAGTGGATCCATTCGAGCCAGGGGAGGCCTCTCGCTTTGTACACACATCGTTTAGCCGCTCCATAACCATGTCAAGGATATCCTGCTGCTTTACCTTCCCATTCGGCTTCTTCTGACTCTTCCTCCGCTGGATGGTGAGTTGGTCCTTCTGGCAAATGCAGACACGGCCTTTCAATAATCTAGCAGACTCAGTGTTGCCCGTGGCGAGCGATGAGGCCAGCTGGTCGAACAAGTAGCTTTTCCCTAGGCCCGGAAGTGATGTAATGACCACCAAGACAATGTCCTGCTTTCCACCGTCTTTCTCATCTCCATCCTCCACGGAACCGTCAATCATGTCCAGGTCGATAAGTTCCACTTCTGCTGTAGCACTTGCAGGCAACAACGAAGAGGTATCTTCACGACGCTCGCCGTCTGGTAGCAAACCATACTTTTCTGGCGCGTCACGAAGGAAGAGAAGCACCGAGACCAGACCGATCAAACACGAAACAGCAACAACGCGATACGCTACCCGCCAGCCATACTGTTCTATCAATGGTTGAACAGCCAAAGGAACGGCCATTTGGGCGTAAAACATAGCAATCAAAGCGACGGACACCCGTCCCCTTTGTTTGACGAACCAGTAACTGATCGCGCGAACCGCCGAGATATACACCAGCCCCGTGCCAAAAAATCGGACGCATCCAAATAAAATCAAGACATGCCACCAAGAACTTGCTACACTCAGACCAAGCGTCGCAAGGGTCAGGGGCAACGTCGTTGCACAAATGACGCGCCACGGCCCTTGTACATCGAGGAGCTTTCCCGCACGAGGAAGTAGTGTTGCCGACAGAAGAACACCGCCCCCCCAAAGACACGCCAGTTCTACATGAGTAAGGTGGAGATCGCGCTGGAGATGCGGTACGAAAAAAGCAATGCCGAATGAATTTGCAGCAAACGTGCATGTACAGGCGAGCCCCGCAAAAAACGCTACGACCCAGCCGTAAAACATGAGCGGTCAAATTCACGTACCCCGAGGATCAGCACCACCTCAAATTCTCCCGTGCATGAATCACAAGCTTTCCCCTGCCGTGCTCGTTCACGTCGTATTCCCATAGGCGCATAGTCAGGTCACTCGGTGGGTGGGTGGGCTTTCCTCCCCGACCCACACCTTGCTTGGCATCGCGCGACAAACAAGATAACAAGATCGATCGCGCCGCCATGTCATAATCCCGGTTTCGATTCAATCAATGCAACCAACCTGACCATACCACCTCTGACCAAATGGCGCGAAATGATTGATGGGTACTCTGTCATAGTATACGAACGACGATTACTTAACTGGGGAGTGCAAGGTCATGTATTATTTCCGTAGTTACTATCATATGGACTGTATTGCACGCAAGGTATAATATGTACTACGTACCAGGCGCAGGCGGCGGGTGTTGTTGACTCAGTTGGCGCAAAAAAGCCTCGACGTCTTGAGGTGAATCCAGAAAGTGGGCCGCGTTCGTAGATCGTGTAAGCTTCTTGCCCCCATCTTCAGCCACAATAATAGAAAAGCCGACCCCAGCATATTCTTGAATAGCCTTGAACGCATCCTCGTCGGTCACATCGTCACCAATGTACAGGGGCACCGCCATGTTGGAGCCCACGTCCATACGCTCAAGAATCCAAGTCAAACATTTCCCCTTGTTCCATTCGATGGACGGTTGCACTTCTACCACCATGTTCCCTTGCCGCGTCTCCAGCCCGTTAAACATGCCAACCTTCTTCGCAGTGTTACATACGCCTGTCCCTGCCTCTTCCGCACCATGGTCTTTGTCCTGCGAGTATTCGTCAACGATGAGTTGAACTTGCTCTACCAGAGGAACGCGCTGGTCTTCGGCCACGCACCTGTAATGTACAGAAAAAGCCAAATCGTTCCACTCCACACTAGCACCGGCGACGGTTGCGATGGCCGAGCGTACTTGTTCAGCACATTTTGACAGCAGCTCTCGATGCTCACTACCGACACACAATTCATGCTTAAAATGACAATTGGCCTCGACCCTGAAGCCGTGGCTTCCTGCGTAGACTATACCGTCTAAATCAACAAACTGTTTTACTTTTTCTTTCGACCGACCGCTAATGATAGCAGTGGGGTACTTTGCCGATAACTCTTTCAAAGCCACTCGCGTAGCTTCCGGAAGAAATGCAGCATCTGGATTTTTAACGATGGGGCTTAAGGTCCCATCGTAATCAAGAAATACAACTAAAGTGTGATTACTCGACAATAGCTGGCCCAGTTCCTCGAATATTGCAGAGGCGGGCAGTAAACTAGCAGACCCGTTCATTCAAACCCAGTTGAGGAGCGACGGTCGAACAGTGCATGCGCCCCAAGGCGCAAAGTTCACAGCGAGTACGCCAGACACAGCGC
>Ga0099797_101162_pt1 | contig 14729 bp, 13 predicted proteins | sample Uncmet_Sort48C_1_FD_89871 | JGI IMG/M metagenome (GOLD analysis project Ga0099797, IMG submission 89871) | Marine eukaryotic communities from CALCOFI LINE 67, Pacific Ocean - C012_Sort48C_1 | ecosystem: Environmental > Aquatic > Marine > Oceanic | place: Pacific Ocean: Monterey Bay | collected... | reverse complement strand
ATCTTCAAATTATAAACAACCATGTTACGTATAGCTGCATGATGTTATTTTAGATTGTTGAACCATGTCCGGGGAAGCAACGACAAAAGGTTTTTGAGAAAGCCGGTGCCTGATTGTGGGTACCAAATGATCACGATATCAAACACATGGGAATTCAAACGCAATACTTTTCAAGCAACTAGCTGGAGACATATCGCACAACTAGGAATTTGAATGCAACACCCATTCCAATCAATCCATTGAAAAGGATTAGGAACTCAAATGCCACACTTTCCAATTAGTTAATTGAATAAGGACTGGGAATAAATGCAACTCGTTGCAGTTAGCTAATTCCAAACTATGAATCCAACACTCTTTGCAGTTAATTAATTGCAACACGTTGTCATTCAATTAAATCATTGTGAAACAAAACACGGAATTCAAATGCGACACTTTTCAACTTACTACTTGAAGCAGTGTTGCATTATAATTCATATATGTTTGATCCGGGGAATCAACGACGAAAGATTTTTGATAATGCCGGTGCCTGATGGTGGATATTGAATCAACAAATAAACAAATACACTATTTGTTTGACTGTTAGTGGCGTTTAGTTTTTTCATTTGATCTGGGGACACAACGACGAAGGTTGCTGAGAATGCCGGTGCCTGATGGTGGATACCAAATGATCATCCACAGCAGAGCTGGAGAAGACTCGGGTTACAATCATGCAGGAAAACGTGGCGCTGGCACAGCATTGATAGTTTCGGGCGAAGCTTTTGCAGCTTTAAGCATTGGCTTGTCCTTGCCAAGACCGCCAAATCCTTTGGAGTTCAAGGCTCATGAGGACGAGGATATCGTTCCAAATTTCGTGCGGTGCCCTTCCGTAAAGCAGATTTTCTTGCCCATGGGTCTCTAAACCTTATTTGCCGCTCCCGGGACCTTCAAAACAGGTCGGGGATGTGTTTAAATCAATCTGGGATGTTTTTTGCATTGAATGTGCATGTGTAAATTGTTAAAAACATGACAAAATCAATCGAATCCAAACATTTACAAGCACACCCTCGTTACACATTTCGAATATTACCTCAGTATCCTTGGCATCGTACACCCACAGGGGCCAACCAAATTTTAAACGGGACCCACCCTACCCAACTCTGGACCTAAACGGCAACGATATCAATACATTCGTATATAAGAGGAAGAACACTATAAACACCTTCTTCTAGAACAGCAAAGCTAGGGCATTACCGGAGAACCATCCCCGTGACCTAGCTTAGCAAAGGAGGAGACCATTACCCCCTTACTGTACTCAAATACAAGTCACTCGATTGAAGTAGGTCCGGCCTTAAAGTAGGTCCGGCCTTTCGAGTCTCGAAAGAAGTAGATTCAGAATTTCTTTCGGGTTTACTTCAAAAGTGTGGTGGTAGTATCAGATGCAAAAAGAACTGCGCGGCAAGACACTAAGAAGTAGATAGTCTTTAGACGTAGGTCATGGTTTTCGCCCGCCGCCCGCCCACCTGGGCCCCAATGGCCCCCTTGAGAAGTAGAGGCTCGACAGAAGTAGGTTGGGGTTGGCCGACTATTTTTAATCTACTTTACAAGAACGGCCGGTAACAAAAGTCTCAATTAAGAAGTGATCACACAAGTGTGATTCTTCTCAAAAGGACACCCTCGTTACACATTTCGAATCTTATCTCAGTATCCTCGGCATCCCAGCCTCGGTCACAAGCCTGGTTTAATCATCCTCTGAGGACCTATGAAAAACTAACAAAAGTCATATAAACCGATCACAGATGAAATCCAACATGTGCGGGACCGTCTTTTGATTATTTTTTGTTGGTCCCGGACCCCTAGACCGTATTTTCCGGTCCCGAGGTCGGCCCCCAGACCTCGGGGATGCCATTTTTGGGTTATTTAAACCGATACGGATCGATGTGGACCAAGTTTCAGCTCAAAGCATTGATTCTGGACCCAAGTCGTGACATGTATCGAATTATACTTACTGGGGTGGGGTAACACTTGCTTTGAGCTTAGGGTGCTGTCAGGAATTGCGTCCAAAAGCTTGATTATTGGTCCGAACTGCGCGGGACCGTCTTTTGAAAGACTGTCTTTTGAAATGTCAAAAGACAGTCTTTCAAAAGACAATCCCGCGAAGGTTGGCTAAAAACCTCACAAGTCCATGTAAAATAGTGGCTGGTCTGGGGGGCTAGGAACATGGAGGCACTCGCTGGAGACATCTTGGATAACGTGGACGGCACGGTTATGTCCAAGAAGGTTGTCCTGAATGGTGCAGGTGTCGCTTGGGCCTACACACGAGACAAGATAGTGGAATTCATTTTTGTTTTTGTTTTTTTTATCACAGCGCCTTATCAGCAAACACCTGTGTTGGGTAACCCGGTTTCGGCTCGCCGGGGGGTCACACAAACAAAACAGAAAAACAACCACAAACGCAACGACGAAAACAAACAAACGAAACGGAAACGAAACGGAAACAAACCAGGGGTGGAATTCATCAATGCTCAAAAATATCACCTGAGAACCCAGACCCATGGTGATATGTTGGCCGAAACGGAAAAGCGGAGTAGCGAACAGAGGTATTCCCGAGCCAAAATACCTTGGGCCACAGACATTTTATGTATATGCAAAAAACAAATGAATATCCAACCTGCGCGGGACTGTCTTTTGAAAGACTGTCTTTTGACATTTCAAAAGACAGTCTTTCAAAAGATAATATTTCAATGATGGTCCCGCGCAGTGGGCATCAATAGTCGAGCTTTTGGATTCAATTCCTGACAGCACCCTCACCTCAAAGCAAGTGGTCCCCCACCCCAGTAAGCATAATTTACATAAATATCACGATTTGGGTCCAGAATCGACGGTTTGAGGTGAAACTTGATCCAAATCAATCCGTATCGGTCTAAATAAGCCCAAAACGGCATTCCCGAGGTCTGGGGACCGACCTCGGGACCGGAAAATAGGGTTGAAGGGGGCCGGGGCCGGAAAATCAGAACATAGTATTTCAAAAGACGGTCCCGCGCAGGTTGGATAATATGCGTCGCCTGCGTCCGGAGCGAAGGGTTTAGTGGTTTGGGGTTTAGGGGGTAGGGGTTTGGGGTTTAGCGGGTTCGGCATCTACATGCGTCGGCTGCCTCTGGAGCTAAAGATGTCTCACCCAAGGAGGCCGGCACAGCGCCCCGCTGCCTCGTCTGCGCAGCGAGGTTGGCGAAGGTGCCCTGTGAGAGGCAATGTGCCCGGATCCGATCATGGAGGCCGGGGCTCCAAGGAGATGCGGGGCCACCGAGGGTAGCACGCAGAAAGGACACCTGCAGGGATACATATATGCGCCAGGTCCGGGGACCCCCCCCCCCAACCCCAAGGAAGGTCATGGTCCCTCCCCTCCCCCCATGTGGGTGGGGTGGCTGGGTGGCCGGAAGGTCATGGCACCCCCCCCTGTGGGTGGACAAGGCGGCTGGCCAGCTTGGGCCCCATGGGCCCATGGAGGTTTATGGTTTGATATTTTGTCGGCCGGATTACGTGGCAGACCATACCATCGGGAGGGGGGAGCGCCGGCCGGGCCTGGGTCCGGATGAATATACGCCAACGGACAAGTTCAAACTAGTGCTTCTGGAAGTCGGAGCTTTAGATCCCGAAACTTTATGTAGGTACTCATGGGAGCCTTCCTTCACACACAAATTGTATTTAATGGCTTTTAATTGACTTTCATGGCTTCATAATGGACTTCTAATGGCTTCCTAATGGACTTCTAATGGCTTCCTAATGGACCCCCCCAAAACGAACACCAATTAAAAGTTCAATTTGTTTTTTCTGGAAATATGGCTTTCAGGCCCCGGGACGGGTCAAATTGGATTAGTCTCAAAATTCCCGTTTATTTTGTCATCTTTATGTGTCCGGAACTCTGATGTGGACAAGGATCGGGCAAAAATCGATTTTGGAACACCCCTTCCACAAAAACAAATTGAAAGTATGCTCGAAATTTGGCTGGGTGGTTCCTAATGGCTTCCTAATGGCTTTCTACTGTAATGGATTCTTAATGGCCTTCTAATGGCTTTCTTTGCCGCCTACTAGATTTCTAACAAGCATCAAAATCTGAAATATAGTGGCTACGGAACCCAACGAATGTTAAACTAGGCTCCCATTTCGGCTTAGAATTGCATAAATATGTTGTAGTTATGTTCGGAACCTCCTATATGGACGCCAAACGAACAAAAACGATTATGGGACCCTGTCGGCAGATGCGAAGCCAACGCGGGTAGCCCAAAGGAAAGGCATCTGCGGGATTCTGTGGGGGATACATTGATTATTAATATTATTATTGAGTTCACCCGAAGCCCTTTGATTTTTTTCATTTGACGTTGTTGAGTCGATGTGCACCGTAGCCCGAAGGTTCAAAAGCGCGCATGCCCCTACAGCATATGATCATATGGTTCAGATATAGGGATATTAGTCAGATTCGGATTCGGAGCCCCCGGTTGCTAGCGGCAGATCTTCTGCCTCATCGTCGGTTTGATTGGGCCCATCCTCGAATGCTGAGTCAGCATCCGCATCATATGTGTATGGTTTCTCATATTCGTGATTATATTTTTTTTGCATCCTGTCAACCAGTGTTTGTACATTGTTAACAGCTATATTTTCTTGTAGATGCACTTTTTTATATGGCCATCCCTTATATCCAGCTGGAGCGGTTCCAGCTGCATAGGCATCGATATTTTGTTGTCCTCGAGTCGTCGGGGCCTCACACGGCCTCGCCAGTTTGATAAGTTTCCTAGACCCGATGCCACCACACCGGATGCACATATACACTCCTCCATATATTTTCATACGATGAGTATGATGAGTATGTTGGTGTCCTACTGCGAAGCAATAGTTCTCTTCTGGTGAGTGGCAGGATGATGCTATAAAATCCTTTATGTGTGTTGCCTTTTATATGTATACTAGAGTTACACTTACTGCAGTGTAACCTGTTATTGTGTATTATGCAATCTTGCTGGGACGACTGCAATAGATCTAGTATTTGGTCCTTATATGTTATCTTATTCTCTGATACATTCTCTAATATAGTCTTATTATATTTCCTCTGAGGATACATCTTGGTAACCTCGATTATTCTACTCTGTATATGGTGCAGATCCTTGTATATTTTAATCACCTTGTCTGCCTGTTCTTTTGGTATTTCATGCAGGCTTGCCGCAGCAACCGCTAGTTCATCGGCTGCCTTATTTCCTTTAACATGCCATTCTCGCATCCATTCCAGGGCCTTTTCTTTCTTCTTTGGCACCCGAAGCCCTTTGAAAAAAACAAACACAAATGTGAAGCCATTTGGTGTTCTGAAGTTGTGTGTGTTTTGGGATGGTTCTGGAAAGTTTTCCAATGGATTCGGGCCGAAACAACACTCAAGTTGCGCTTGGCTGCACATCCGAAGCTTTCATGGCGACCCGTTTTGTGCCCCAAACCGTTTTTTGAGATCCTGGCAAAGACAAAAATCCAGAATATGCTCGAAGAGCACCGCTAAGTTTCTATAGGTGTTCGATAGATTTGTGTATACACTTAGTGTAAGATGAATCCCCCACAAGGTTTGTTGAGGGTCGTGTACGGATTTTGGACCGGCTCGCAAGACGTGGAAAAAACACAGACACGCAACCTGAAACACATGTGCATTACAAGAACACATGCTAGCTCAAGATGTGAAACAAACGCCCAAGGAACTGCAACTTACACAAACCGGTGCAAGGTGTCAAACAATGTGAACACACACACACACTCACACACCCACACGCGAAACAAACCTGACAGACAGTGTGGGAAAAACACTTTTAAGGCAATGAGGTCTCCAGCAAGTAGCTGTGCTTTAAGTGCAGGTTCAGAACCCCGCAATCACAGGCCTATCCGTGTGCATGCCTGGTATGCTGCAACCACACAGGATTCAAGGACGTAGCACATATGACTTAAGATGTGGGACCTCACGGCAATAAGCTCAGGGAAAATTACAAAATGGTGAGGAAACCATGTCGAGAAATGTGAACAACAGATTCCGACAAATGGTGTAACGAAAATGCTGTGAGATGTTCTTTGTTTACTACAAATGGTAGGAGGGTGTGTGTGGGTGTGTACATAAGAGCTGGTCTCATTATGAAAGTTGGTTGTTCTTGATATAAGTCACCCGCTGTCGTTTGGGGCGCATCCTCCGGGGCTTCAAAATATCAAAAACTATGTTATGTTGAATAGCAAGGATACTAATAGCTGAAACTCCTTTAGTTAAATAAAAAACAATAATTGGTAGTTTCTGATTAAATCAACAGATAGTCATAGCTGACATTTCTTGAATTCTGATAAAAAAGACATGAGCCAGAATTGGTTTTTTGTCTTGATTTAAGCAGAAAGATTTGTATTCGGCACTGCACACCACTTCGAGGACTAGTCCAGGCTAAGCCGGCCGCGTAGACGACCTTCTTGTGGGCCTCGTTGTGGGCCTTTGCTGTACACATCGTCTCCCACTTATAAAAGCAGTCAGATGCTGCAGCGTTACCCCTCCCCTTCCCGGGTTTGCAATGTTGGGTGCAGGTCCGCAGCTACCCCATGCTGGCCATGGTGCATGCAAAGGGGTCTGGCCGGCCATGTGCTCAGAGGGCCACGACGACTCATGGTCTGTGGTCCTGGCAGGGCACCCATGCCCAGGGCATTGCAAGGGGGTGCTGGTCCCTCCTGCCCAGGCAAACCACCCCCACCCCACCGCCCGCCCCAAGCCGGCCGACCCTTCCCCCCCAACCCACCCCCAGACCCCCCTATAGGTAAGTGGAAGACGGCGTGTAAACTGGGTGGCATAAGCTGGGTCTTTGCATTTATGCAGACCCATGCTGGGTGCTAGGTCCGTAGCTGCCCCAATGGAGTGCTTTGGTCCCTAGCTGCCCTACATCCATGCCAGCCAGTGTCCCACCTATGCTTCTACTGCTGAGTGTGCGCCTCACCGCTCAGTAGACGAAGTACACCCAGTCCAGCTCGTCGTCTTCCCCCCTCCTGTAGGTGGACAACCTGCAACCGGCTGTTGGCCTTAGTGCAATGGCCTCTAGCGGACTCTGCGACTGAGGGATTCATGACAAGTTTTTTGACGCCTGCCAAAGAGGCGTGGACCTCCAACGCCAGGCCCCAGGCACCCGCTGTGCCTGGAGGTGGATGCATCCTGGTGGGTTCCCCATGGCATGCTTCGTTTCCGGAGATGCCACTCTAGCAATGTACACGAAGTCTACACGATTTTAGCTATGACTATTCATGTGTTTGAGTTGGATCGAAAACGTTTTAGCTATGCTTCTTTTCTTGTTTAATCAGAAAGTTTCAGCTCTTATTTTTCCTGCTGCTTGAAATACGACAAACACTGGTGCGGGGGACCACTCCGGGAAAGCTCAGGGTGCTGAAATAAGTTTGTGTGTGTTGCGATTCATATATGTATAACTGTGCACTTCTCAATTATTGAACGGAAATGGCTTAGGATTGATGAGTTTTGCAATGTAGCACATGCTATTGTGATAACAACTGCGAAAGAATATGACGTCCTAGCATAAACACATTACCAGATCCGGGTAGGTAACATGCAAACCCTCTTGGATCTAGAGCATCTCATGTCAGCCAGAAGTAAAGATGCCATCCTACTGTAGAAGGTAGTCCAAGTTGCTGGAGTCGCTTGGTTGGCCAACCTACCTTCCTCGTCATTGCTCGAACCATCACCTTGTTAACCGCAAGCCAGAAAGCCGCAACTTAGCCTTGGAGCCTGCCGCTTTGAAGAGGCTGCCCAGCCTTTGGTTTGTTGTTACTTCCTTCAAGCTTCCTCGCCCGTCCCAGGTTCAGTAAATGCTGTGACAGCACTCTTTCCGCAAGTCTCGAACCATCGGTCAGGTGACCACTAGTGCTGGCCCTTCATGATGAAATCAAACTGTTCTAAGACGATCATCTGACAGCTTGCCACAACTCGATGGCCTTCGTGTACATCATTACTGCACTTTCCAAGGGCAATGCTGAGGTCACGTCAAAAGCCAATTCCAAAAAAAAACACACCGAGGTTGATGTAGCTTGCTTTGAAGTCTGAGTCGAGCAGCAAGACCCTGTTCAAGTAGCTCGTACATGTCTGCATATAGGCCAATGTGGGCAACAACCCGTGAGTCTTCGTCACCCACAAGAGGCTCCCGGCTCCCATATAATATGAAACCGTTTTTTATTAAAGGACATAGGGACATGTCCGAAATCATAAGCTCTCATCCTGTAAACTCAAATGGCGGGACCCTCCTAATTCAATTTTTTCCTAACACTGTAAGTTATACGATTTTAACGAATTCCACATACTTTTGCTGCATTTGCTGTCTCCTCCACCTTGATGAAGGAGGGCACGAGTGGAGGCAGGCTTCTAAAGGCGGCCTGCACCTCTTCGTGAAGGCGGCCGAAGGCCGACCCCTGCATACTGGAGCTGAGTAGACAGCAAATGCAACAACACTCTGAGTTAGATCAAGTGATGACTTCGATTTCGTCGGCATCAGTTATAATTATAAGGGTACAACCACACGGCTGGCGGAATCAATTGAGCAACACTTTGGTGTCCTGGAGCTTTACTAATGGTTCGCCACAAAAACACATTGCTGGCACGAAACAGGTCCAGAAAAAATCATCTCGGGATGATATTTCGTGTACACCGCTACAAATAGCGTTGCATGTCTTTTTCGGTTAGTTTGGAGCTCTGGGTTTGCCAAGATTTGGCGGCCGGGCGAATTCCTGTGTTTTTAGGTATCAAAAACGAATTGTCCCAGGGCAAGTTTGGATACCACCTCGGAGCTCCGGACGCATTAAGACCCCAGAATAGCACGGATTTTCAAGACGAATCCAGTGGGACTAGTCCCGACACCCGGAAGCGGGTCAAAACCAATAAAAAACATAGGTCTGGCCAATCCGATATATGGAACACATGGTGTTGCTTAATTTACGCCGTCAGCAATATGAGTGTCAATATAAGAGTTTATGTAGAAAGCTACTTATTCCATCTGTTAATACAGTGGCAACAGTGCTCTAGAGTCGTTAATAACTGTACCTTTCGTAACTGAAGTATTCCTTAAGGAGGGCCTGAGCCCCAATAGGGGCCTGGGCCCAAGGGCCCACGTTGGCCCGGGCAAGGGCGGCCCCCATACCCGATCTGTCTTAATAATTGTGACAATTCTAATAGTTGTAACAATTTTCCGGGCCCCCATCAGATTCTAAATTTGAATATACCAGATTCTGGTATATTCTAAATTAGGATGTATCGGAATCCGATATATTCTAAGTTAGAATATATGCGGTCATCGGAATCCGATACATGATAATTTCGAACATATGCGAGCATCGTTATCCGAAATATTCTGATTTAGAACAGATCGGCCGGAATCAATTACAAACCACAACTACTTTTATCCAACTATCCGGAGTACACTAAAGCCTAAAATAACCTGTACCGTTTTACGGAACATCTATAAGTGCATCTGGCATGATGTGTGCATCGAATTTGCATATGGAAATAATGGAAACCATCATATAATCAATAAGATCCAAACATGTTGGGATTCGTACAATTTTGTGTTTGTGTTGCTAGCCCTTCGGGATGAACACGTTTTCGAAGAATGCACCCAAAACGAAAATCCGATCATGTGTTGCTGAATTATGCCCATCAACCGTAGCTTCCAACCCCAAACACATATTAATAAATGTATTTGGTTAATATGCTTATGTGGTGTTGAGTTCAGGAATTATGTTTATTGATTCTTGTGATTGTAAACAGTTTGCTGATGCCGGGACGTGTCCCATTTGATTGGATTCTAAAATCTTTGGAATTCTGGGGTATTCATACATCTGGACTGCCGATGCGGTATTTTATGGACAGAAAATCCATGTTGGGGGGTTCTTTGACCAACGCTCTAGGAAAAATACGTTTTCCAAAAATGCTCTCAAACAAAAACTCATCGGTGTGTTCGTGTTTTCGTGTTTGGGGGTGTCAACCTGGTTAGTACATTTATTTCGAGCAAGTATTAATAACTTTAATTTCCGGGACTCCCTCAACAAACCTTCAAAACCTGTTCGATTGAAGTGAATGTCTTACTATGTGTTAGGGTCACTTGCAATGCTAATTAAGATTAAACGATTGAAAGATAGAACACAGCTGAAGTTATTGTGTGTCTCTTACACACTCTGATATTCCAACTAAAAAGAAACAATATCTAAATGTATAGGTACCGCTCCTTCAAGCTTATTCTGATAACATATAAATACCTAGGTGTAATCTGGTTGCTTAAAAATTTATAGTTTTTTAAGCTTTTCATTTTTCGTTTTGGGTCGTTTTTCGAAAATGTATTTTCCCCGAAGGGCTGGCAAAAGAACTCCCAAAATTGTAAAATCCCAAAATGTTCAGATCCTATCGATTTTCTTATGATTTTACCCATTTCCATATGCAAATTCGATGCAAAAAACACCCCCGCTGCATTTAAACACGTCCCCGACCTCTTTTGAAGGCTCCGGGACTGGAAAACACGAAAAAATACACAAAACCCTAAAAAACTTAAAACTTGCCCCCAAAAACAGCTAGGTAAATACATTTGTTTATCTCCTGCAGGTTTCCCCATAGCACACCTCGGCTTCAAGCTGTCCTTCGACGTCGGCCCAAGTGGCTGCTTGAAGCTTGGCCTGCCAAAATTCGTACGGGGGCCCCAAGCCCCATAAGCGCCCTGAAAGAGGTTCATAGGGTATATATGGGCGTTTCTCGTTTGTTCCCTTACCCCAACACCGTTGCGTAAATGCTACGTAAACGGGGCCCCATGGGCCCATGGGCCCATGGGGCCCCATGGCACCCATGGGGCCCCATGGGGCCCATGGGGCCCCATGGGGCCCATGGAGCCCCATGGGGCCCAATGGGGCCCCTTGGGCCCCATGGGGCCCATGGGCCCCATGCGGCCTCATGGGCCCCATGGGCCCCATGGGCCCCTTGGCCTATGGGCCCATGGGGCCCAATGGGCCCATGGCCCCCGTTTACGTAACGGTCCTGGTATCAATTCCCTACAGCGAAACAAACGAGAAACCCCCATATGAAGAAATTACTTAAATTACTATTTTCCTTTGAATTTTGGGAGGCTCTAATGTAGTGCAAAATAGTCGTGGGAGGTCAACTAAGTTTTTGCCCACTAAGCAAACCCATTTATAAAATTCGTTTTGGGCACAAGCTATCGTTTTTGAAATTACGGCTCGCACGAAATTTGACACAACCTACCCCAGACGAAAATGCGAACTAGTGTTTTAAATTTTGTTTTAACTGACTGGTCTACCTCCCTCTTTCTGTTTTGGAATAGGATACCCCCGGCCTCCATTTTCAATGTTGATGTTCTTGAGCCGTACCAGCTTTGTTAAACACGTGAAATCAGCATTGAAAGTAGGGGCAATGGCGATATAAATTCGCAAACACACGTTTGAGAAACTAGAAATTGGGTTTTGTCGAGGGTTGTTAGTACGAGAATAGCTTTTATTTGCCATGCTGAATAAATATATAACTATTTGTACACTTTGCTGGAAACGGACTAGACGATCTGTCTATTCAACTGGTATGGCAATAGAGTTAACAACTGTACCAACAACACAGATATTCAACAAGCCTCCCTCCGGCACACCAATGGGCGGTGCTTCGCATCGCCCACTTTTTCGTTAAGTGGGTTGTTGGGTCATTGCTTGATACTATTGCCAAACCAGCTGAGAAGACCAATTGTGTATCCTTTTCCATCCGTTGGTAAAGAACATTTTATATTTCTCTACCAAGCCGAATAGAAACAAATCAAACGCTGGATGGATTACAGGCCACTCGATTAAAGTAGGTCCGGCCTTGAAGTAGGTACTCGAAAGAAGTAGGTTCGGAATTCCTTTCGGGTTTACTTTAAAAGTGTGGTGGCAGCATCAGATGCAAAAAGGCTGCGCGGCAAGACACTAAGAAGTAGGTCGTCTTTAGAAGTAGGGCATGGTTTCCGCCCGCCGCCCGCCCGCCTGGGTCCCATGGGCCCCTTGGGCCCCATGAACCCCATGGGCCCCATGGGGCCCATGGGGCCCATGGGCCAAATGGGCCCCTTGGGTCCCAAAGGGCCCATGGAACAACCATAATGGCCGGAACAGTAATCTGGAACAATTATATGGGCCAATGGAGTACACCGGATGCCTTTTAAAGGGACACATACGAGTTTCATGACTTATGTATGAATTGACTTGGAGGTCCCGACAACAAATGGGAAAATAACTGGTCTAATCAACTAACATCAATAGATGATACCCTGGATGCACTAAATTGGGACCCCAAAGATATACACCACCACCGGGATTGGGCCTAGAAACAATAGGGAAATGGCTGGTGTGAGCGATTTGGTGGTGTATATGCAAACTGCTGTAAAATACAGCAGTTTGTGCAGTTTGTATATAGAAAGTGTTGTATTTTACAGCAGTTTACATATACACCACCAAATCGTCCACGCCAGCCATTTCCCTATTGGTTCTAGGCCCAAACCCGGCGGTGGTGTATTATATCTTTGGGGTCCCAAATGATGGCTCTTAGAAAGTTCATCCTCGCTACACCAAAAGCACACAAACTCTGAACAATTGTGTGTTTTGAAAAGGGATTACTCCCATAACAACTACGTTAAGCGAACACACAGCCTAGCTGTAAGTTGGTTGCTTAACAACTTTATAGTTTTTTTATAGATTTCCGTTTTTCGTTTTGGATGCGATTTTAGGAAATGTGTTTTCTCCGAGGGGCTGGCAACGAAATTCCCAAAATTGTAAAAAGGTCTTCAACTTTTGTTGGATGTTATCGATGGTCAACTGGTTTTACCCATTTCAACATGCAATTTCGATGCAGAAACACCCCAGATGCATTTTTTATTTCCCCGACCTCTTTTGAAACCTCCGGGGCCGCAAACACGAAACAAGAACACGAAATTTTCAACAACTTAAAACTTGCCCCGAGACTACAGCTAGGACAAACGAGGATCCATTTTGAACAATGCTGGGTAATGGCAAATCCATTAGGCCCCAAGGACCAAGTGCAACGCGATAGCATAAGGCTCTGGGGGCCCCCTGAGAAACAATACAGCAATTATACAATCTCCAGGAAAAATACGACGCAACCACAGGATATTCCAAGACTTCCACTAACATTTACGGAAACCACAGATTCCCATAGGAAACGGAAACCATCCCAAATTGCTCAGGAACATCCAAGCTTCCCCGTGGAAGTACAATAAAATTATAGATTTCCGAAGAAAACCAAATCATTTCAAGATTTCCCACCAAAAAACATGCAGATATACGAAATGATCATATTTTCCAAGAGTGTTCATGTAAATCAAAATACTACCTGATAAATGAAAAGACGGAAGACTAGTAGTCTAGTATAATAGAGCGTAATTGTGAAGGTCCCTAATACTGCAAATTTGAGATGGGTGCCATTGCCGTGCACAAGAGCAGCATGAACACATGTTTGGTGAAGTGCATGCATGCCCTATCCGCACTTACGGATAAACACACAAGGAAGCTGATACAAACATGCGGACGAACCGAATTTAATTTTTATTCTAATACATAAATGATTTTCCTCTGAGGCAAGAAGCTGAAGAAACGAAACGGGAGACACACCCAAACTTGTGAAGGTTAGGTTGCACTAGGCAAGATCATCTTTCTCCTGGGCAAGTTTCCCAACAACAAATTTGATTATATTAGATAGCGGTCAAATGGTCTGCGTAAGGCTGGGGAAGTATTCCGTGTGGTTTCAACTTCCCTGTACAAACATGAGAAACTAATGAAACCATATTTGGGACAACAACTGTGTCGTGGTGACAGATATCGGTCCACCTATAATGGAAAAATACACAGATTTGCAGGCGGAGTTACTGGGACTAGTCCCAGAAATCAGAACTTGGCAATAAAAACATAACCAAGAACCACTCCTTGAATCAAGTCCCTAATTCGAATTCATGTTAACCAACCTCAGCTCTTTCGGAGTGGTCCCCCCCACCGACTTTTAGTTTCGGATTTTCATATATTCGAATCCCCGCAAGGCGTGCCCCAAAGGTGAGGGGCTGAGTTGACTGCACAGATGCCAACTATATAATACAAACATACAATATGCTATGAAGAAGCTATATGAAAGGGTCGCAGGGTCCGGCTTCCGGGAAATACGGTTTATATGCATAGATGTCAGGGTTTATGTGGGGACGGCGAAATATGGTCCCTAGTCCGAACAATTACAACATATGGCTCCCATTCCAAAAAATCAACAAAATAGATATTATGCCAACTCTGGTCGCACCTCGGCACCACTGCCCGCACCGCCGCCGTATGCAAGGTTGGAGAGCAGCTGGCGGCGGCCAACGCAGGCAGCACGACGATGCTGGAAGATGGTTGTGGATTTGTCCGCCCCCCTAGCAATCTTAAGCATAAAACAGTTACCCTATATATCCGCCGACCTCCCTGAGCGCCGAGCGTGTTCGATTTTTGGTTCCAGTCTTCCCTTTAGCCTATCAGCCAGTCAGCCAGCCAGCCACTCAGGCTTCGATGCCACAGGCTGCCAGTCAAGATGTCAAGATGTCAAGTTTTGAGATGTTAAAGGGCCGCGATGTCTGTCGCCTCAGGTCGCACAGCCCGGCACAGGCCGGATAACCTCCTCAGTCTCCAGGCTCCAACGTCAAAACTGCGTT
>Ga0099797_101161_pt1 | contig 14730 bp, 7 predicted proteins | sample Uncmet_Sort48C_1_FD_89871 | JGI IMG/M metagenome (GOLD analysis project Ga0099797, IMG submission 89871) | Marine eukaryotic communities from CALCOFI LINE 67, Pacific Ocean - C012_Sort48C_1 | ecosystem: Environmental > Aquatic > Marine > Oceanic | place: Pacific Ocean: Monterey Bay | collected... | reverse complement strand
TCTTCCGTAGTAAATTTACCTAAATCATGAATTAAATGAAAACGTGATAAAATTGCTAATAAAACACTTTGCCAAAAACTTAGAAAAAGTACTGCTTTTATACATAAAAATTTTGGCACTGGAGAATACGGTTTTAAAGATTTTTTAAATGCTACATAAAATAATACAAGAATATATGCAGCATATGTGATAGACAAATTTTCCATAAATGTAACATATAGATATCCTTTATCATATGCAAATGTACCTTGATCATATATATCATTAAATTCACAAATAGCTGCAATTACAGTGAGGGTTGGTTTTAAAATTACAAACTGGATGGTACCTCTTTTACATTTTTTAATGAAGGTCCGGTCAAGTTTCCAATCTTGCATACAATATTTAAATGGAAACATATGATGTACAATTGTTTTATCATGGTGATTATCTTCAGCATCTTCTTCTTCTTCTTTTTCTTCAATTAATCCTTCTTCTGTAGATGATACAATATTATTAAAATTATTATCCAAATGATCTAAAAATAAATGTTCACCACCATATTCTTTTGATAAATAATTTATCATTAACGATAAAAATAAATGTATAACATATGCTTCATAACAATCACGAAACATATCTAAATATACAGACGCTTTGATGAATCGAAGTGATAACCACGAATCTATCGCAAATATTGGTACAATCCATAATATTCCAACAATTTTACGTTGTATTTTCGGCGTAGTAAAATTGGCAAGGTGAGAATTAATTAAACGTAACGAAACAACACAAGCTAAAAAAGAACATATACCTGCAAAAATCCACGATAATAATTGTAAAATATGTATTAATTCCTCTTCACTATTTACATATGGTATGATGGTAGACGATGGTTTGGTGGTAGCGTTGTTGGTGGTGGTAATGGTCATGGTGTTATATTTTATTGTTATTGTTGTGTATATATATATATATATATAGCTTGCTCTTCAATATATTGTATATTCTTCAATCAATCATTTGTTATATAGTCGTCTAGTTTTTTATTATTTGATTTTTAATTTTTGTTTGTGTGTAAAAAATAATTCAACGTTTTTGAATTTTTCTCTTTTTTAAAACTTTTAACCTTAAACCCCCTTGTTGTGATTTCATCAGGATTTTCAATTCAAAAAAATTGAATTAATAATTTAGAAATTGTATACGAGAGTACGGATGTATATTCTATATGTATATCCACAAAAAATAAATAAATTGTTTGTTTTTGTGTGTGTATGTGATAACACAATCAAGTAGTTATAGATTATTTATTAAACGACATATTATTGGTTTTATTCTATTTTTAAACAGTGAATATTAAAAAAAAAAAAAAAAAATTTTAAAATGGAAGATGTGAAATCTATATCTATCACATTTTTTCAATCATTTTTTAATTTATGGTTTATTGGTTTAATAGCGTTAATTTATATATTATTATATTCTTTACAAGATGCTTTGATATATCATCCACGCAATTATCATGGAAGATATCAAAATTATTATCTTAAAGCAGAAACTGTTGCAAAATCTTCGTTAAAGATGCCAAATGGAGGTATGATAAAAAATATTCAATATGTAACAAAAGATAAAATAAAACATACAGCATATTGGATTCCTCCATTTAAACGTGATTATTTTAAAAGATGTAATGATGAATATTTACAAAAAATAAAAGAGGATGAGTCTGAAAATGTATTACCACATTTTGAATTATGGATAACTGGTAATGGTAATGCAGGATTAGCAAAAGATTGGTTAGCATTTTCAGCTGAATATGTCAAGAAACAATATGATCGTAAAGCATCCTCTTTGAAAAAAAAATATGTCCCGATATCATTTTTGTTAATAGATTATCCAGGATATGGTGCAAATGTTGGTGGAATGCCATCACCATCTAGTATTTTAGAATCATACCAATTAGCTGTAAATATTGTACAAATTGAAATGAGAAAATATTTTAGTGCAACAAATATTAAAATATGTAATGAAAAAATTTATGGTATTAATAATAATGATAAAAATGATAAAAATCGTCATCATCATCATTATTATCATGGATTAAATTTTAAATTAAATGCTATAGCACATTCAATTGGAAGTAGTGCTGTTCTTCAATATGGTGCTACAACACTTGGTGATCGAAAATTACATATTCATAAATATATATTAATTTCACCATTTAGTAGTATGTTTGAAATGACAAAAGTTGTTATAGGTCCATTACCATTTGTGAAATACATGTTACAACATGATTGGGATAATTTAAGATATGTGAAACAAATTAGTGAATGTCATAATTGTAATGAAAAGGAACGTGTAAGATATAATAAAAATGGTGTTACAATTAATATCTTTCATGGAACAAAAGATGAAGTTGTTCCATTTCGTATGGGTCAAGAAGTATATGAATTTGTGATGGAGAAGTTAGTAAATGGTAAGATGATGATTAATTCTCATGGTGAAAATGATGTAGAAATGATGTTTCATACAAAATTTACATCGATTCATGGTGCAAATCATAATAATATTGTGAGTGTAGGAAAAAATGAAATTATGAATCAGATGATGGAGGAGTATTGAGTATTGAGGTATTATATAGGGATATATTGTAGTTGGTAGTATATATATATATATATATATATATATTAATTATCCTGTGAATATCTCCATCCCTTTCACTTGTTGATACCCGTTTGAGCCATCTCTTTTATATTGTTTTATAGCTCTTAATTGTGATTTCATATTATCACTAAGTTGATTATTAGATAGGTACAATGTATTTAATGTATTGTTTGTTTTTAATCCATCAATAATACTTTGCATTCCACTATCATCAGTAATATTATTAGTATCTAGGCGCAATTCCTCTAATGTATTGTTTGTTTTTAATCCTTCACCAATACTTTGTACATCAGTAATATTATTATTATCTAGGTACAATGTCATTAACGTTTTGTTTGATTTTAATCCTTCACCAATACTTTGTACATCAGTAATATTATTACTACGAAGGGACAATCTCGTTAATGAATTGTTTATTTTTAATCCTTCACCAATACTTTGTACATCAGTAATATTATTATGATATAGGTACAATTTCTTCAATGTATTGTTTCTTTTTAATGCTTCACCAATACTTTGTACATCAGTAATATTATTATTATTTAGCCACAATATCTCTAATGTATTGTTTGTTTTTAATCCTTCACCAATACTTTGTACATCAGTAATATTATGATTATGTAGGGACAATGTCTTTAATGTATTGTTTGTTTTTAATGCATCACCAATACTTTGTTTATTATTACCTAGGTACAATTTCTCTAATGACTCGTTTGTTTTTAATGCATCGCCAATACTTTGTACATCAGTAATATTATTATTACGTAGGTTCAATTTCTTTAATGACTTGTTTGTTTTAAATGCTTCATTCATACTTTCTTGTAAAAAATTTATATTTTTCGCATCAAGGCCGATATCAAATTTGCCTTGATTTCGATTTCTTCGTCGCAACGTATTAGTAGTATTATCACTTTTATAATCTTTTTTACCTTCTCTAACCTCAGTGAATTCAATTGCTTTTCCAGTCTCTGGATGGTCTTTAATTGCTGTTTCTTTTTCTATTATACGATGGTAAATTACATATATGAAAAGCATCAACAACATTAACATACAACAACACAATTCATAGCTCATATTACTTTCAATATTGTCATATTTTTTTATGAAACCACGTAATCTTGTAGAAGTTCCATTGATTTCATATGCTGATAATGATCTAATAATCGAGGTGGAATTTCCAATATCATTATTCCTGCTGATATTACTAGAATTGAAATATATAAACATCACCACGCAAATGCCTCCTCCGATGACTAATCGAGCCGCTGTCATAACCCTGATATATTTATTAGATTTATGTATATTTTCTGAATCATCTTGTATTTGGGAAAATAATCTTTTCCGTTGTTCCTCGGAGTCCTTTTCGCGCATTTTCTTTGTTTTTTCTTCGTCTATCACTCTTAATGGCGCCGTTAACCAATCATCTGGGACCGTCCCCTGTTCAACATGTTTCAACAATTCTTTTTTAGTTACTTCTTTTGCTTCGAGCTTTTCTGGATAAAGGCGGTTTTTGTTCTCTTTTAAATCAATGTAGACACAGTCATACAGACATACATCACGATTAGAAGATAAACTCACTGATGTGTTCCCTTGGTATGATTTAATATCATATTTTCTATTTATATCTTTACTCTTCATATATTGTATAGAACCCTCTTTCTTCACATCCCCTCTTAAAGTATGTTTTCTTAAATATGCAGGTTTTACTTGCTCGTTCTCTGGAATTAACTTTAATAATTCTTGTACATGATATTTTATTTGTTCACCCTTCAGCCTAGAATTTTCTACTACAGTAGAAACATCGCCGCCACTTACTATAGACTCTGTGTCTGAACTATGAGGCGTAGATGAACTTGACGAGGACATATTGTTTGTTAGTTTCTTTCAAAAGCTTGATTTTCTTTTTATATGAACTAAGATTATAAATGGTAATATTATATACTATTTTGTATTATATTTTTGTGTGCGCATATATATGACGTGGTGTGTGATCTTATTATTAATATTTCAATTATTCTAGAATTATATATGTTGCATATATTAATTTGGTAAAAAAAATTGTAGAAGAAGAAGAATATGAGAATACAGTATGATGATGCTGTGCACCTGTAAATGAATCAACATGGATTAGGATATTATATCCAGGATATCAGCCGCCCACTTTTTTTCTCTTGCCTTAGCTTGCGAAGTTCATTGGATTTTAATTTGTTGAAAACATAATATAATATTATGACATACTTGAAAATAAACGAGGAGGACGGATTTACAAAAACTGATGAAAAAGTCCTATGGAGATAGAGAGATTTTGTTGAATTCACACGATTCGCGAAAAAGTACATTGTACATAGGAATAGCAGGTGGTACCAACAAATTGATTTCTTGATTTGATGATGGGACGATTAATTAGGAAAAGGCCAAAAAGTCCACTCGTATATTTGCCGCCTGCGATGCTACCTGGTATGCCTATACTAATTAAATTTAAGGTGGCTGGACTGCAGAAAAAAAAATGGGGATTTTTTGCTAAAGCTTCGCCTTCAAGCTATTTTGCTGTTATTTCTATAATAAACATACTACACACAAAACAGCAGCACCACGCAGGAGAAACAACATGATAAAACACTAACACTCACAAAAACAAACACATATACATAGACAAAAAGCAACAAAACATACAACAAAGTAAAGAAAAGAGAAAAGAAAAAAGACAAAAATAAATAATCCCCTCATAAAAGAAAGAAAACAGTAAGAAACCAAAAAATTATCAAGAAATCAATTATAAATATGAAATCAGTTATGAAACAATTATTTACCATGTTTTGCATCATGTTGTTGCTAGGCATTTTCAAAACACAAGATGCCGAAGCTGGGGCATGGGAATGTGCAATGTGTCTTACGGCAGCTTCTGCTCCGTGCATAGAAGGGTGTACTTTAACAGGTCCAGCATATCTTGCTTGCGTCATGGCATGTGAGGTTCAGATGACGTATACCGTCTGCTTCATTCCTTGTTCGATCCCAGGACCACGTATATAATATACGTCACTACATGAATCAACCGGTGGGCTGATCAGGATCTATCAAATTTGCGCATCGCATCATGCAAACCAGGCAAACATTAAATATATTTTGTAAAATTTTTCGTTTCGAAATTATGAACGAAGTCATTTAATATTGGTAACCCACCAAAAAATGGTGGAAGGAAGTTATTAGTGAAAACATTTTTATTCGCAAAATTGGTGTTAAACTATCATTTGTTTACACGATGATTTTTTCTACAAAAATGAAAATTTTCTACTTCAATACATATAAAAATTAAAAAAGACCACGGTGCCACGAGGGAAAAAATTTTTTATTTTATAAAAAAATAAAGAAGCAAAGATCCGAGAGAGCTGGCCACTTGGCTGGAGAGAGAGGAGAGAGGGCATCAAATGTGTTGTATATTAATGCTCGTATTTTTTAAAAAAATAGTATGATACGACAATACGAATATATATTTTTCTTTTTTATATTACGTAAAAATAATACGCGCGGTATAATGATTTATACGCACCACGCACAAATTTAATAAGCATAAAAAATAAAATACTTCTCGTGAAAAATACGTACTCTCCTACCCGGAATAGTACTCTCCTTTCCTTTTGTTATGATACGAGTACTTCGTAAAATAAAATCTTTTTTCTTTTCTCTTTTAAATTTTTATTTTATTCCCGCAAACCTAAAAAACTAGACCAACTTGGTGGTAATATTTCACTCAATTTCATCGCATTTCTTCCTTTACCTTCTCCGTTCTTATCCTTTGCACCAATAGCACCATTATCATCACTCTCCTTCCTTTGCTTTACAACCGTCGGATCTACTATTTCTTTTTCCTCTACAAAATTAACACCCATTTTCTTATTCATATCATCACTTGCAATAGTAGTAGATGAAGGTGTAAATGCTTCGGAACGTATTACAGAAGAAGAATTCACTGATTTCATTTCGCCATTGTTATTATTATTATTCTCAATTTGTATTTCATCGCCTTTTGTCTCCATCATCGTCTTCGTCTTCATTGTAGTAGTAGAAGAAGTAGATGATACATTTGGTGACACAAATTTCAACGGTTGATTCATATCTCGCTTCAAATCCATCATTGGCGATCTCATAGAATTATTCATCATATCTGTACTTGCATTCATACTACTTTCAAACGTACTTGTTGTATCATCCATCGTTGAAGATGTTTCTAAAGATACATTACCATCCTCATCTGCTACTGAAGAAATCATTGGATCAATCGATATTTTAATTTCTTCTGTTTCAATTTCAGTAGTGGTGGTGGTTGTTGTTGTAGGTGAAACAACATTCGCACTAGTAGTAGTAGTAGCAGTAGTACTAATTTCCACCTTCTTCTCATCATTCTCTTCATCAACATCCATTTTACTATTACTATCCTCCGAATTTGTATTTACTACCGTCTCGCTATCTTTTTTATTATTACTATTATTATCATTCTCTTTCATTTTCGCTTTTTCTTCCTCCTCCTCCTCCTCCTCTTCCTCTTCATCTTCCAAAGATGAAGTGAAAAAATTATCCGTCATAATCTTGCAAAAATCTTCTCTTAAAACATCCAATCGTTTTAACGCAACATCTTCTTGAGAACAATTAATAATTGTAATTGCTTCCCTATGAAAAATATTAACAATCGCTTCCTTTGTTGCACAAATGTTACATATTTTTTTCGCCAATACCGATAATCGCTTTGATAATTTTTCAATATTATCACCTTGATCTTCTTTTGTAGCAGTAGTATTATCCGTAAAAGTTGTTGCTGTTTCATCCGTTGCCACACTCGTCTTAGTTGTAGTATTCGCCGCATTCATTTCGTCGTTTCCTCCCACTACCACATCAACTTTCACATCATCCGTACTTGTCTTCCCGCTACTACTGCTACTACTACCATCATCATTACTCGCAAATAAATCCTTTTGAACATTTAATGCTTTTTCCTTCATCGACAATATAAAATCATCAATTTGTACCTTTAAACCATCCTTTGATATAGTTATTTTTTCTTTTTTTACACGATTACGATTACCTCTACGGCTTCTACCACTATTTTCATTTGTTTCCTCTTTATGTTTTTTAACATGTTCAAAATCAATACCTTTTACCCTACGATTATCTAATATATATTTCACATCATAGGTTTCATTTTCTTCATCAACATTTACAATTTTAGCTAATCCACCATCATCGTTTAAACCAGGCCATTTACGTCTCATGCAATCTACTAAATCACCAACCTTAGGCATTCCTTCACCAGTAGCAGCAGCTTCTTCTGCTTCTTTTAAAAATTGTGCTTCTTCCGTAATACCACGTGGATCTACCATTTTTCGTTGATGTCTTAAATCATTCAATGTATCTAAAATATCATTTCGTGCATTTTGATGACATTTAGAAAATTTATCACGCCATAAATTTACCATATCTAATGTAGTAAACATAGTAGTTTCTTCCATATAATAATTCATGTAATTCGTTGTTGTTGTTGTAATAGTACTTGTTGAATTGTCTTCTCTCTCTTCTTGCAAATTTTTCATTGTTGGATGTTTCTTCTTTTTGGTCATATCAAAAATACCTGGTATAATGAAAAATTTAGGTTCAATTACGGTCCATCCTTCATCACACATATCTAAATCCAATAAATCTTTCAAATAGAATTTTGGCATGACATATTTCTTTGGTGAATCTTCATCATCATCATCTTCATATTCACTTTCATATTCTTCTGATTCAGAACTACTTTCCTCTTCACTACTATCACTACTACTGCTACTGCCATCACTATCGTCGCCAACAACACTACTACTAATACTACCACCAACATTACTATCCTGTGTACTACTATTTGTAATACTAGATTGACTAAATCCATTCGTAATACCAGCTGCTAATAACGCTGCTTGTTCTTCTTTTGCTTTTAATTTTTCAAGTTTTCTTAATCTACGTCTTTCCCTATCTCTACGTCTTCTTTCTTCCAATTTTATTGCTTGTAAACGTAATTTTTCCATTTGCTCTTTGTAATTTGTCTCTTCATTATTTAATGTTTCTAATAAATAATCAAAAATACTTTTACGTACTGGTATATCACATGCTCTTCGTTTTAAACTACGTAAGAAAAAAATACGTTCTTTTAAATCGGTTTTACTTAAATATTCTTTTCGTTCAATTGTACCACACCATTGTTTACATTCAGCTTGTTTTTCTTTCAACCAACGTAAACTTTGTTCAATTCGTGGATTAATGGATATGTTAAAATAAAATGGTTGATCTAAAATATTTTTTTCCAACGCTATCATATTCGTTACATTAATTTTTCCAGCCTCACCCATTGATAATTGACGTTGTAAATCTGCTACTTTGCATTGCCAATCCCATGCCCATTTTTGTTGAATTTTTTTCTTTTCCTTATGTTGTTGCAAACGTTGTTGTACTAATCGTGCACGTTCCTCTTGTTGTTTTAAATATGCTTGATTTCTAGCTTCCATTTCTTTAATTTTTGCAGGTGTTTTACTATTGTTTCCATTTTTACCATTGTTGTTGTTGTTGTTGTTATTAAAGGTATTGTTGCTGTTGCCATTGCTGCTGCTGTTATTATTACTGCTGCTGCTGCTGCTGCTACCACCATTCATCGATGCATTGTTTTTCTTCCATTGATTCATCATATCACGTGCTGATAAACGTTTTTTACCTTGTGCTGCACCACGTCTTGAACGAGAACGGTTTAAAGCAGCTGCACCAGCTTTTGATTCAGCTGCAGATGGTCGATTAAAACGCATTTTCTTCGCCTTTGATTTATTTTGAAAGAATGGATCATCCTTTCTTTTTCTATTATGGCGATGATTGAAAAAATTACTACTATTTTTGGATGGTCCAAATGGATTCGTTTTTTTATATTGTTGATTGTTGTTATTGTTGTTGTTGTTACCATAAGATGATGAAGACGACGAGGAGGAAGATGATGTCGAAAAATTATTATTATTATTATTATAACCATTCGTATTTGTATTGAATGCTTTTAATGTACGTTTCTCTGCTAAACGTAATAATAAATCTTTGGCATTGTTTAAATCTTGCGTTCGACATTTACGATATTCTTTCTCTTCATTTGGTCCTTTATCTGGATGACATTGTTTTACTAATATAAAATATGCTTTACGTATTTCGTCTACACTAGGTTCTGGTGGTAATTTTAATAATGATAATGCTTGTAATATTCCAGCTGCATCTTCACGAAATGCCATAATTTTTCGGGAGAAATGCTATTATTATTCGATTATTATAATTGATGTGTGATGATATATTGGAAAAAAATAGAAATAATCGATATGTAAAATGAAATATATATATATATATATATACGTACATGTATATTTATCACTTCTTTTTCATCTCTTTGACAGTTTGGTATTTCTATATCTAAATCTATGTTTTTTGAAATATTTGTTGTGTCGATTGATTTTTTATATTTATTATTGAATTTCATAATCGGATATTTATATATCATGAAATATTATTTATATTATTGGTATTTTATCAAATTATTTTTATACCACTTATAATGTATAATTAAATACTTTGTATGAAATTATTGGTATAATTTTATTTATAATTTATGGAATTATTGGTATAAATTTTTCTTCCCCTTGTGTGTGGCAGTTAAAAAAGATGGACGATTTGTAGAATTAGAGAATCGATTGGTTTGATTTCGTTGGTGAACAAGTTCATAAAACAAGTTCATAAAACAAGCTTTGTGTAATACATGGGAATAGCATTGCCAGATTGTAAGAAAAAAGCGGGGATTCTTTGTAAATATTGCCTGGATTGCAGGACTGCTATTTTGCAATGAATTGTGCCTGTATTTTTCTGTTGCTCTCTGAGAGATAATTTCACTGCTGTTCTGCTGTTATCCTCTTACTGCTTTTTGTTTTCCACATCAAAAAATAAAAACCCTACCTATGTGCCTATAACTAGAATAACTGACACTGCCATTGCCACATTAGCATGGAGATAGGCAAGGATAAATGGGTGCTGAATGGTGGAAGAGTTTCAGAGCGTGAAATTCAATCCACAGGTAAGATATCCTGGTACTATTTCGGAGATATTATACAACATCCAAAATGTATTTATTTTTGGTATTTTAAGTATTTTATTATTATTTATGATAATCATATAAGAATATTAATATCACCATATAAATATCTGTGTTAAAATATCCTTTCTCATGTTTTACAAAATGGATTTCTGGATAATATAAATTATTATATTGTAGGGTCGATGGAGCTAAAACACCACATTTACAATAGTATGTCAGTATTTATATAGATTTATATATATCCAAAAGGTTGATCATGTGTGTCGTCCGTTGATAGGTAGTAACAAAACCTTTCATATTCAATACTTTGCGTCTCTCTCTCTCTCTCTCTCTGTGTGTCGGTGTTTGTTTAAAAAAAATAACAACACAACTTTTCTCTTTTTTTTTTGTTTTTGTTACATATATACGTGTTTGCATATTTGATATAATACATTTTTATAAAGTATTTGTTTATAAAATCAAGTTTTTTAAAGGGTCTATCTATTTTATAGTGTATACATATTGCCCTTTTTCTTGTGGTGTAAAAATTATATACTTTCCCAAATTTTGGTTTTCTGGTAAAACAATAAGCATTGGAAGTCAGAAAGAAGAATTTATTTTTGAAATTTAATAACAATGGATATAAAGAGTACCGATATATATATCGATGAAGAAGTACGTCCTTTAAATAAGAAGACGAAGAAAACAACAAATCTACCATTATCTTCTATACCAAAGAATATAGTAGCACGTGATAGTATTCAGAATGATAATAATAATATTGTGGTAATAAAACGTAATAATCATAATAACAACAACGACAAGAGTAATGCCATAAACTCTTCATCAAGTAGTAACTTTCACAATCGTCGATCATATGTAAATAATAATAATGCAAATGATAGAGACAATAGTATCAACAACAACAATCAATTTAACAACTTAACAAGGCAACAAAAAATATATGGACCTACGTTAAAAATTGATACTCAACATGTTCAAAACGTAATGGCAGCAACAGCTAATTATTTAAGAAAATCCGTGGAAACATGTTCACCAGCTTCAACAATATCAAACATCACACCACTTCATAACAATGACATGGATGCATATGAAAATAAAAGCAATGTTGACATTGTCAACAGACGTACTACTAGTAGTAGCACTGTTAGTATTGAAAGTGAAGAAGATAGCAGCAATGAGGGTGTTTATAATATGCTATATAACCACCGTCAATATCCACTTTCTTCTATTATTACCACTGGTAGTGGTGGTGGTAATAGTAGTAATGTAGAAACGGAGCATACGATGAATGTTGAAAGACAAACTACTTTAATAAATGGACCTCATATTATAAGCAAACCATTATACGATGGTAACGATGATACTACAACAAACATGATGAATACAAACATTCAACCGCTAAGTGCCGTTACCCGTTCAAGCGCTGCAAATAGCATTGATTTTAACAATACCACATCATCATCAAGAGGGTTAGCATCACCATTAGGAAGAATGATATTAAGGAGTCCAAGTCCATCCATTGTATATCGTAAACAAGTAAATCGCAAGGATGATGATGATCGCAACAAGAAGAACAGGAACAACAACAATGTAATCAATGTTTTAGAAAGTAAAGATACTGATGGCAAACATTATGCTAATAGTATTCATTTTGAAAATGCCAAGCCAAAATCACCAACATGGTCTGTAAAGTTGCATCAATTTAAACATAATGTTAATAATACAACTGGTATACATAGACGTACAACACCCAACTCATCTAGCTCTTTAGTACGAGAGTCTTTTTCTTCCTCATCGGATGATGTAAGTTTAGAAATGGAAACCTCAAGCTTTGAAGATAGAAGTGTTAATCGTATGAATAAACCAGATTTTCAACGTTCAAGATCTGTTGATTTTGTAAATCAACAAATATTATCAAATAATGCAAGAAATGCTGAAAAAAGTAATAAATATAGAATACGTAACAGAGAAAAAAGTTTATCATCTGATATTGCATTTGATGGTGAAATACGTAATATATCAATCAGAAGGAAATTAAGTAAAGTATCTGATGTAGGAGAAGGAGATGATGATGAGGAGGAGGAGGATATAATTTTCTCATCAATACTTGATGATTCTTCCATGGCGATTGATAAAAATAGGAATAAAGATATAAATAGTTTTCGTTCCATTTCAAATAGCAGAAAAAGGCAACAAGATGGTAGTCCATGTGAATTTGAGGCACCACCTAAAATAACTGCAAAATCCAATTTATGTTATAATTTTACAGAAGCTGTTAGCGATAAGAATATGAATAATGACGATGGGGATTTTGATGTACCATCACCACCTCAACAAATACGTCATAATAATAAACCCCTATATGTAGATAATGGATTAGATTTACCACCATTACGTAGAACATTAAGTCCGAATTTTATGAATGCAAGAGGGAGGAGCAGAGTCGTTATACCGCGTGGTAGACGTAGTGGTGGTGGTGTTGGTGATAGTAGTTTTAACAATATTCGTCCAGACGATAATGAGATGATGCAAGAAAAATTTCTAAGTGTGAAACATTTACCATCACCATCACCACCAGCAAAAATAATTGATCCGGCTGAAACAGTGACGAATACTGCTATGGATGCAAATAATGTAGATATTTGTGGATTGTCTTCAATGGATGATGAAGATGGTCGCTTGTCAATGCCACCACCGATGCCTATCACAGCTCAAAAGACTATTGAACAAGCACCTATTGTACCAATGCCAATGGAAGAGCCAGAATTTTTATTACCAACGATAGATAGTAATAATGGTTGTGTATTGAAAACCGTATCATGTGAAACAGTGAATCGTTTAGTGAATGGTGAATTCAATGATACGGTGAAGAAATACATTATAGTTGATTGTAGATTTGAATATGAATATAAAGGTGGTCATATTAAACATGCCATTAATATTGTGAAACCAGAACATGCTATTGAAAAATTCTTTAAAGAAAAGATTCATGATATGAATACGTGTATATTGTTTCATTGTGAATTTAGCTCCCATCGAGCTCCGAAAATGATGAGAGAGGTACGCAATTTAGATCGTAAATTGCATGAAGAATCGTATCCACAATTGTATTATCCACAATTGTATTTAATAAAAGGTGGATATAAAGAATTTTTCAAAACCTTTGTGGAAAATTGCGAACCGCAAGCATATGTTGAAATGTTACATGGTGACTTTAAAGATGTTTGCAAATCAACTGCATCATTGGTGCGTAAAAGTTGGAAGAGGCATAAAAGTTTTGATATGGATATTTTGCGACATAGTTCACCAGCATTGTTATCAACAATAAACCAATTATCTGGTGGAAATGATGGTAGCAAAAGGAATAATAATAATAATAATAGAAGTAGTAGTAGTAGTAGTATGCGTAGTAGTCGTGATAATAAAAGGAATAGACGTAATCGCAGTACGAATCGTAGTATTGGCAATTTTCCACGACATAGAAGAAGTGTTAACTTATTTGCAGATGATGATGATGATGATGATGATAGTAGTAGTAGTAGTAGTAATGAACGACCTGTTCTTAATAGACGCACGTCTTATAGCGAAGGATTTTCTGATTTTGTCATGCCAACAACATTTACCAATAATACTAGTGGCTTTAATGCAAGAGAAAGGGATCATAATGGACGAGAGGCTAACACGTTTTAAATTATACGTACCATATGATTGGGGGAGAGCGACAACATAGATAATATATCTACGCGAGTAATATTTATATAGTAAATGTACACGTATTTTAATTTTTTATTCCTACTCATGACAATTCCTACTCTCAAAAGAATACAGTGACTGTGAGCCAATATTAATATCTATCTCACAAGATGTGTCGATAATTTCCGTAACAGAAATTACCGATGAGGTAAATAGATGTAATCAACCTATCATTGATGAAAAATATGAAGAGGGTGGAG
>Ga0099797_101160_pt1 | contig 14732 bp, 24 predicted proteins | sample Uncmet_Sort48C_1_FD_89871 | JGI IMG/M metagenome (GOLD analysis project Ga0099797, IMG submission 89871) | Marine eukaryotic communities from CALCOFI LINE 67, Pacific Ocean - C012_Sort48C_1 | ecosystem: Environmental > Aquatic > Marine > Oceanic | place: Pacific Ocean: Monterey Bay | collected... | reverse complement strand
GGACAGACGGGAGCTGGAGTTGAAAATCGAAATCGAGGATCTGGTTCCAGCCCCAAACTCTCCCCACTCTGTTGGGGCGGACCCAAGGGAATGGATAATGGATAGGTGAAAAAAGAGAAAGAAGGGGTGCTGGAAAAAGAGAAAACCATCTGTCTGCCGCTATGGTCGCAGAAGTCCCAGTGCGATGCCGCTCTTTCGCAAATCCGCCAGCTCCAACGGGTCTGGTCCGCCCGGGTTGTGTTGAATTCTAGTTATTATTCCCAGGTGATGGCGGAAGAAGATCGGAACAACCGAGTGAACGGCGGCGGCGGGGGGCAATCTGCATTGGACGAAGAAGACGAACGGAAGCTGTTGCGAAATGCACAAGCGACGCTGAATGCTGTCGAGCCGACATTGCACAGTGGGATAGAGAAGTATATCGTAGAATCCCGGGCTTTGCACTTAGCTGCTATAGTCCAGGGCAGCCTATGTATTAGGCGGTCGAGCCCCTTTTCGGAAATACTATTCTATTTTACACGAAAAGCTGGAGCTCAAATGTGAAAAGGCCCATGGCATTGCTGAATGGCGGGGATTTCGAGGTGTCGTCGATTCCAACGTGGCGAGTAGTGATCGCCCCCCCAGAGCGGGAAGTGAATCCTCCGAAAGCAGTGGTTTGTGAAAAAATAGGGCTTGTGAGTAATGCTTAAATCTCCGAGGTCCGGCAGACCGTGAATCCTTACGCTGCTTATCCCAGGTCGTCAGCTGTTCCCAGGAAGAGACCGCAAAGCAGCAAGGCTCGCAAGCACAAGGTTGATTTTACGCTTTCCTTTGCAAAAACACGTGAGCTTTCCCCATCAATGAAAGCGTGATCCCATCAATGGAGAGGAGGTGTTTTTATATAACGACGAGATGATCGAGGTCGACGATGATCTCCTCGAAGCACCAGGCGCGACGCAGCAACGCTTTGCGTATCACTCTTACGAGAGAGTCTGGCGGGTCGGAGAGTCTTGGTATAGGTACCAAGCAAAACAGCCGCACGCGGTGAGTAAAGTTCACGCAAGCACGAGTGCTGGGGCCCTTGGGCCAGTAGAGAAGCAGCAATGGCGGTCAGTATCGTTGGTGCAAGCGAATGCAGGGCTGCTAAACATCTTCGACAGTAATTTCTCTCTGTATCACATGTGAGAAGACAAAAAATGGAATCAGGTACGTCGCAGCAGATGGGGTTCCTGCAAGGGACCCTTTCGGCATTCAATCAATCTGTGACCGGAAAACAGCAGTATTTTCAGGCGGAGCAAGGTGATTTGTTCTTCGGGCGTTCACACGGCGCGCCGAACTCTGCAAGAGTGGAGCCGAAACAAGGTCATTTCACGGCAGCGAGACCGAGTAACGCCTCGTCGGGCAAGACGAGGCCAAGTCGAGCGGGTCCCAAGTATGGGCACATGGGCACGACGTACAAGCGGAAGCTGTACTACAACCGCCCCCAGTCTAGCAAAGCGCGCAAGCACAAGCGCGTGTTCGTGGACGAGCATGAGGTGCTGCTTTTTCCCTCGCTGCTTTGGAATATATTTTTCCCTCACAGGACGAGTTCGTGTTTTACGACGACTTGTCTGATAGCTTCCTGAGTGAAGAGCAGGCGGCGTTTCTAACTGACGAGGTTCGAATTTTTTTTTTGGTGATCGGCAATAGGGCTGTGGTGGTGATCGTGATAATATTTCTACATGAAGGGCGATGAAGAGTATTTGAGTGAAGAAGAAGAAGAAGAGGAGGAAGAAGAAATTTTACTGAGTCACGCTGACGTGGTATTTGGATCGAGGTATTTCTTGATTGGAGCTAGTTGGTTAAAAGTGGAAGCAAGCGGCGCCGCATATGCAGAGCCATAGTACTGGGCGGGTGATGCCGCGTGTGGAAGCATCTGGGTACCACCAGGTACAAGGCGTTGTGCCGAGCATCTCTTTCATGGTATTTCTATTTTCATTCATATCCCCCTATTCATATCCATTGCAAAAAACCCTCTTAGAAAGCGGGCGCCATGGCCCATGCTTCGACCAAGAGGCCGACCACGGCCCCGCCGAAGATATTTGTGACGACAGCGGATAATGCGAGCGCGTCAGCTGGCGGCTTCCACGAACGAGTGCATGGGGCACCTGACGGCGGCAGTGTTGTTCACCGTGGCAAGGGACAACATCAAGGGTCGCATCGTGGTGCGAGGAATGCCGCAGTGTCTTGCGGGTCGATACAGCATGTGAAGCAGCAGCCCTCGACGCTCCCACGACGACATTCAGGGGGCGAGCTGCGGGGCTCGGGTGGGTCCCAGCCGCAAGTATCTGAATCTAGACCGCCGCAAAATGAGGCTAATCGATCCTCAAAGAAAGCTCCTCAAAACCATGTTCGGGCCGCTGGACCATGTGCCGATGGGTCCCATCGAGACGACGGCCTAGTGGACGAAGAAACGAAAGCAAGAACAGAAGAACCGAACGCAGACAGCGGTCTTGCACGGGGGGACCATGCCGCAGCACGACCCAATTCGTCGTCAGCGTCCTCTTCGTCGGCAACCTCTTCGCATCCTCAAGTATTATGAGCCCGCGCGCAGCGCGGGTATTTCTGAAATCTGTAGAGGGACAAAAACGGGCATTGGCTGCCCTTTCCGGCCCGACCCGACCACTTCCCAAACTCGAGCAAGATAGATCGCTGATTGGGGCTGCACGAAAAACGGCACTTTTTGCCTAATTCAGGCTCCAGCCCAGGAGTACTCATGAGGAAAGTCTCAGCCAAAACTTAATGCATATCCATGCGTAGCAAACATGCATTTTCTGACTTTACAGTTTTAGCTATGTTTGGCACGTCTGCTTGACACACGCATCGCAAGTACTGAGCTTGGCAATTAAGCCAGTCGAGCGTTCTTGGCATCTGGGACCCAAAATTTGCCTACAGGCGACCAAAATTTGCCAATAAATGGTACGGGTCACAACATCTGAGAGGCACTTCAGCTTTCCAGGAAAGGGGCTGGAAGGGAAGGGGAGGGGCGGAACGGGCAGCCAATGCCCCTCTTGTTCTTGCTACGGGTTTCAGAAATGCTCGCGCTGCGCGCGGGCTTTTTCGGGAACAGTGCGCGTCGGAAAATCTCTAATACTGTTCCCGCGTATTTATTCGCAAAAAGTATTTCAAACTCCACTCCTTCTTATAAACTCCACAGGCTCAACATAATGGGGATCTGAATAATCGGCCGCCTATTGTTGCATCCCTGGTCCACAAGCGTGAATCATCTACCGAGGACGAGGAGTCGGAAGGGGCTCTGATGTGCGGGCCCGAAGGCAAGGAAGCATCGAGCGATGCCCGCAAGAGGTTTCTTGCCACTGCTGGCAAGCGATTCGAGGAGCGACTCGGAGAGCATGAAGACCTTCTGAACAGTGAAGACACGGAAGAAGAAGAAGATCGGCAGATCAAAGGCAATCGTCGGACATCTTGCATTTACACCAGTTCCTTATATTACTTCTAGGTGGCTCCAATGCACCAGTGCGGGCGCCACCATCCGACGAAGACGATGTGGATGCGAATGGAGGGTCCCAAGGTTCAGTTAAATCATTCAACACTTTGTATACAGCAATGGGGCAATGGGTTCTTCACCCCGTTCTCAGGGCCTTATATGTACGGGAAGAAGCTTGAACTGTCACGCTCGTATGAGCAACAAGTGCGTCAGCAACAGAGACGGGGGCATCAGCAGCCACTGGTCTGGAAAAAGGACAACATACTGTCGGGAAAATACTCTCGGGAAAAAATTAATCAAAAGGTGCTGATGGAATGTGACGACGACATGTGCATGGAGCGGAGAGTGGACCTAGAAACCATAGAAGAGGAGGACAGCGGTACTGAGATTTCCCCGCAATGGAAACCGATTTCACGGGCCCCAAAACACCCGCAAATAACAAAAGGCTACATGAGTAGGAAAAGCAGGGATCAGCATAACATCTCGCGCAGTAGTAGCAATCATCTAAGCGGAGGTTTTTACTTTTCTCCGTGGGACCCTCGCACCCAGATTAAAAGTTGCCAATAGGTGGGGCGCACGGATCCCCCAGCGCGGAGAAAAGACAACCCCTTTCCGGACCCACATGCCCCGGCAGGAAAAAAGGTTTAGTTTGTTTCCTTCGGTTTTACTTCGTAGAAAATCCAGCGGAAGAAGATGTGCTCGGCGATGATGTGCTCGGCATTCTAGAGGACAACGACGAGGAGGAGGACCCTTTTAGCCGTTTCATTCAAGATTATTACAACGGGAAGCAGAAAGTGGTAGTATTTTAAGACCCGCCCCGCGCGAAAACCCGGCTGGCCGTTAGGATAACTCTCGGCCGAGTACTGCAGGCGATGCACGCACTCGAAGTCAGGAACGAAGTCTTGGGCGCGGAGAAGGTCCTTTCGTCTCTGGCCAAGAAACTGCTGGTCCGGTCGGGTCCCATGAAGATAGGGCTACTGTCAACGGTGAGCTGAAGCCCACGGTGGTAGTCGGTGAAGCAGGGGCCAACATCGACACTGCGCCGGCTCTAACCGTGCCATTGATTCGGTCTCGCGACCTAAAAACGCAAAAAGCTGAAGAGGTTTTTTCTTCCAGAATTCTCATGCGGTGCGGGGGAAGCTGCTATGACTATAGGACGCAGCCGCCGCCGCAAAGAAAGAAATCCACAACGTGACAAGACCGGCGGTGAAGTGCGCTGAGAACAAAAAGCATGGCGTCCTTCCTGCAAATGTGGTATGACTCATTGTGGCCGCAGCTACACTATGCTGATTGCCAGCTCTCAACACCCAGGTGCGGTGTTTTCTGTCGCCGGAATTGCTGCAATACGCTGGGAAAGAGGACGGGGAGGGGTTTCTCCAGGTGTTTCTGCGACACCCAAACGCCACTACGGCCGACGTCCTGCGAGACTTACAGCCACGACTCGGGTCCCATCGTTTTTGCTTGCCTAAAGATCTTTTCCCCGTGCAACAGGTTCTTTGGCGGAGGCGGCCCTGAAAAGGCAGGTGGCACCACTGCGCGGTACAACTTCAGTCACCGAAAAACAGGAATCACTACGCATTTATAACCCCGTTCAGGCAAAATCTAACGCTGTCACTTCGTACTCACGAAGCGGGAACTCCGATCTGGCTCTGCGATGGCGAAGCCGTGCAAGAGGCGCTCGAAGACTGGAAGACGGTCTGCATTAACTTAAATATTTTACTACATCAATCTATGTCGGAGTCGCGCCTCGTGGAAACTCCAAAATTAGGTTTCCGAGCAAGGCTGGCCGCGTCTGTACGTTCAGGTGTCGTGAAGATCCGGTCTGTCAACATAGATTTTGCCACATGCCGCAGCATGTTCCAAGTGCAGAGTGAAAAATGGAATGCAAAATCTGGTCTTCATTTGAATAAGTCCATTTGAATGTTTTTGTCAATCTGGTCGAAATATACTCATGTTCTTCGTATAAAATGCTTTCAGGGCGAGAATGATTTCTGTCTTTCACGTTCAAAATCAAATGGTTCCATGAAAAAAACTTCCTGTCCAGAGGCCCCTTTTCAGGCCCCCCCCCCTTCGATCTACCGTTTTCATAATCTATCTGAATCAAAACATCCATTTCAGGTTTGATCGTCTATGCAAACTTACTTTTTGCCCACTCGTAAAGCTGTGAAAAACTGTTTTGAACTTTTGGCATCAGCTGATGATGGTGGCTGGGCGTGAAGAAGGTTGTCATTCCTCGGGGAGAAGTCTGCGCACTCTTGATGGCGTCTTATTGTCTTCTTCCCTAGATCAAGTGCCGCAACCCGGCGTATTCTGGAAGCCCTCATTGAAAGCGAACAGTTTCCCGAAAGAAACCCCAAGAGGGAAGAATAGTCTTTTCAGCAGAGACAATAGCTTCCCGGAAGATAACAGTACGCCTCGACGGAATCGTGAAGAAAGCGCGACAAGTCGTGAACGTCTTGCGTCAAGGAATGCGCGTGGTGAATCTGGACCGAAACCTAGCAGCGACTCGATTTTGAATGCTGAAACTTTTCGTGATGTGATCTCGCCCTATTTGCTGAATCATCCGGAATTGTGTGAAAACATTAAGCGCTACGTGAGGAGCGTGAAGGTTTTGCCCCAACACTGTCGATCGTAGTTCGGACCCATTGCCCATACAAAAGGATGACAAGGCGCTGTCGGGTTTTTGCAGTCGGTTCGCCACGGTTGCGAAGGAGGTGCTGGCGCAGAAAGAGTCACGCAGGAGAGGTTGGAATTAAAAGTGATCTTTTCGGCTGGGGCGTCTCTTTCACGCCTTACATGTTATCCTGACTGGGTCCCAGCTAGCTTTTACTGACTCATCTCTCCTCAACAAAGTGCCGGCTTTTTGGATGGCATTTGAAAATTAGCTCGACGGAAAGGCCTGACACGAAGGACGAATCGAGAAAGGAGGGAGCAATTTTGTATTTTATTATGGGTTTTGGGCAGCCGAGGAAAATACAGCTTGATTTTTACTAGGCCACGGTGCGTTAAAAACGTGGTTCAGTGACGCGGATGAAGCTTGGTCATCCATGGAGTTAAAGGGCCTTCGGAAAAAGAAGCCGCGAAAGAAAACTTGCCGCTCGTGTGCGTCCTGTCCTCCCTGCACCGTATTCGAGCCCGACGTGGCCACACTCATGTCAGCGCCGAATCACGAGCCCCATGGTACAGATGCTACTTTGGGACCCAGGGCCCCAGCCGGCTCATATTTTTCAGAGAGCTATTTGGCAGATTTTTCATTTCACAGATGTGCACGACGACAGTTTCAGCCCACGTGATGACACATCGCCGACAATGGATGTTGTCTGTGACGAGATGATGGATGTTGTGTGGATGCCATCCCCGGATGATGTTAGTTCCTGTGGGGGTTGCTCGGACCCGGAATCTAGCTTGATGTCGGGCGAGCTCGCAGGATCTTCCGTATACGCTTAACCAGGATAGTGTCGGGGGGTTGGGCCAGGGAACTATCTTCCGGGGGGCTTTGCGTTCCGGCGGGAGCCGGGGCGCTACTTCCGAGTCAATCCTAGCCCTGCTCACACACGGGTGAGACCTTTATCGGCTGCCCCTATCTGTCTGCGTTCAATTCACGTTGCGTGAGCCGTCCCAACTCAGGGGTTTCGGCTGAGTGTCACGGCGTAGTCCTTCCGGGGAGAAACGTGATGGAAACTTCAGAGTGTATGCACTCCCGAAGGGTCCCCCCACCCGCCCCTGAATCAAAGCGAGGGTAAAAAACTCGCGAGGTACTTGAACGGGGCTTTGCGTCCAACGCGAGGTTCGGCTAGCTTGTGTTCCATGAACGAGATCTTCCGTATACGGCGCCCTTTGAAAAGGATCCCTAGGAGGGGAGGAACGGCACCCTTTGAAAAAATGCGCATTTCCCAGTAGGGTCCCAAATAGAGCCCTTTGATCTTCACATATCAAGGGCAACTATTGCTAGCTTTTGGAAAAATTTTGTCGAGACACAACGGACACACATTTTGAAATAGCTGCTGGAGCAATGTCACACACAATTACACGAAGCACAGAAATCTCACGGGAAAGAGAGAGAAGTCAGAGAAAGAACGAAGAAAAGCAGCAATGAAGTACGGTAAATAGTCATGTTATGAAAGCCTTGAGCTCCGCTGGGACTAAACCAACCAAAAGGTGAGCCAGACATGTTTTGCGGCAGTATACCAAGAATATGAGTAAAAAAGAGGAAGTAGGAAAGGAAGCAAGCTAAGAATCAGCAAATAAGGAGAAGAAACCCACGGTCACAACATTGCAGGCAGAACTGACACACCATAGCATCGCACGCAATCCATCACATTGATAATATAAGTATGGAGGCCAAATATCATCACAACAACAACACGGAGCAATCTGAAGAAGGAAAACCAAAAAATCAACGAGAGCGAAGCAAGAGTGAATGAATGATCTTCGGTAAATTTCATAGAGAAAAACCCAGGAGAAAAAATCATGGAAAAAAAAAGTCTGCGTTCTCCACGTCCACACAACAGCATGCAGCTTCCAAGTCTACGGTCGCGGGAGTCACAGGTCTTTTGAAAAAGCTGAATAGCTTTTGGAAGGGTTGTTCCCAGCTAGAATTACTATAAGGGCCCCAGAATTATCACCCGGGGAAAAAAAGGTGAGAGCAGTAGCGTGAGCCATCCGAGCTCGTGCTTCAAACCACGGGATCAGCCGAGACGTATAATATGAAACTCCCCGGAGGGAAGAGAGGCGCGCGCGCAAAAGACACGCGCGCCGAGCAGGGTGAGAAGGGTAGGGGCAAGTTGCGTGGCCTAAGGTGGCCAGAAGTTAGAGGGCAGACCGGAGGCCGCAGACTGGCACTCTTGGGATGCAAGGGTACCGTCCACGTTACCCTGCAGATCGTTGGAGTGCTCTCCAGCTTCTCCAGCCATACTGGGGGGTTTGCGGCTCTGGGGTTGGGAGGTGGGGTCGAACAGTCTAACGGGAGGTGGGGTCTAACACCTAGCGGAGGGTGGCTTTGGTATCAGAAACCAAACCCCAGAGCCCAGGGGGGGCTGGAGAATCTAGAGGGTGTGCAGGATAACGGAGGTAACATCCTAACGGGGGGTGGGCTGGGCTGGGCTTCAAACCGCGGGATCAGTCGAGACGTATAATATGAAATTTAGAATCGAAGTTTCGAATTTTCTCATAGGTGCGTATTGTCCCAAATATGCGTACATTTCGGACGGCCACGGATCCGGATTCTTACAGCGGGTGGATACCAGCAGAGCCACGAATTCTTCAAGCGCAGAGCCACGAAGAGGTATCAAATATTAAAGTTCTTCGTCCATTTTTAATTTCTCGGCTGCTCACAATCTCACTAGGATATCTGACGTTGCCGGCTGTGGCTGGCACTGGGGGTGCTGCCGTAAATACAGCAAGTCGAACGGGGCGAACCCCCTTCAAAATTTCCGCGAATCGGCCCAAATACATCTCAGCCGAGAGCAGCATTTCTGCGAAAGATGAGCGAAAGCTGATCGAGATCATCCTGGCGCACTGTGAAAGCAGTGGCAGTGACAGGTAGAGAACCTTGAATCGAATTTCTTTACATGGAATCGAAATAGTGATGGCGGAATGAGCGAAGCACTTTTGGACTCCATGTCAGGGGAGCCGCAACAAGAATCGCAAAAGAAGGGATTTTTTGCGGGCAGACGATTGTTTTTCGGAGATGAGGAGAAATATACGGAGCTGCTGTCGTCAGAGCGGGACCAAAAACTCTGGGAATTGTATTCGGCGCGAAAGCAGTACGAATAGCCGACCTGCGAATGTACGGGGGTTTGGATTTTCCCCCGTGCTTCTTACTGCCTAGTGTCAGGCTTTCTGAACCAGCCCCTCTAGAAACTCGTGTCTGTTGAATTTTGTATCAATCTTCAACAAGAGGGCTGGTATCCAGATGGGCGACTACTATGGTTCTACTTCCTCAACATGTCATCGCCCCTATTTTAGAGCTTTCAACCCATTTAATCACCCCTTAATACAAACCACGGCCCCTTAAATTTTCTGACGACATTCTCACTCATTCTTATCCCCACAATTGAATCGAAGAGGCCCGTTTCGTTTATTCTCCTTGATTCCAAGTGTATCATTCTAAGACGAGTTTCGTCAAAAGGGCGATCCGAAGGTATGTTCCGCTTTCAATTGCTCGTGAAGCGGTTTGTCGATGGGAAATATCGGAACAACAAGTCTATTCTGTGATAAATTGGTGCTTGTTTGATTTCGTGCGTAAAGTTCTCCATCTCCGGCTCTTTGCTGCGAGTCCGACCCCAGTAGCTAAAAGGTAGGTGTTCTACAAGCATCCAAAGACTGTTGCATGACCAAAGAGGACTTTGACTGCAACATTAGCATTCTTCGACAGCAGTTCGCAGATCGTGGATGGAATGCTACAGAGGTGCAACGCATGTTTGAGGGTGCTAGCAAGAAATACAAAGATCGTAGACTCCGTAAACTTCACTTCAAGCGTATGAATGTATAGCTTTATATATATCTCTCTTCGTCTCTTTGGCTCTTTAGTTGGGTAGTTTTAGTATTTTCATTGCTCTCAATTTCTTCTTTTCTTCCCCTCCGATAGATGTGTCCCTATCTTTTACACACAAAATCTTTGTTCGGGGGATATCATTTTTTGTTTCGCGTCGCGGTCGTTTTGTCGGTGATGTGCTTTTCGAAAAAGTTCATATGGGTTTCGTGTGACAAAATACTTTGCAGTCTACACAGGCTTGGGTCAGTTTGGCTTCACGGGCGTTGGGAGCTTAAAGTACGTCCCCGTAGACCCATAGATGTTTGTTTTTTCTAGTGCAGTATTTTATATTTGGAACTTGCAGACACACTAGATGTTAACAAACAACTACATCGATCGGGAAGTTACACACTCTCGATGACGCCCTACAAAGTTTGATATGTAGTGCTTATATTTTGATGTGTTCTGTGTAAAACCATTCTACAATTTTCAAAGCCTCGGGGAAAATGCGAGCCCATGAAAAAAACGCGAAAGTGTAAATCGGTTTTCGGGGTTCTCAAGTGTGGTGCGCGAAGTAATTTTGCGAATTGCGTTAGACTCTGAGTTTTCCATTTTTCTCGGTAGGATTATTCAGGGCCTTTTTGTTGTATTCGGATCGTGCTGCAAACAGAGCTGTGCATCTAAGGCGGATGGCACGACGGAGAAGGATGCTGGGCTGCAGGCAGAGCTGTCACATGCGCCGCAGATTGATTTGAAGATACTAGAACACAAGTATACGCGGCAAAATTTTTTTGGAGATATTCTACCAGGCGAAATGGGCGCCGAAGGGGTGCGAAAGCAGGTGGCCCCGGGGGAGGAAGCCCCCAGCTGAAACTACGTCGAAAAACATGTTTCGGCAAGAGAATTCTTGGGCGCTACGCGTTGCCGTTTCGGCCCCCTTTCGTCCATCGTGCCACCTTTGGCTTTCTTGCCATCTTTCGCGCCTTATTCCCAATTTCTTCCCCTGGTGCCGGTGACTCTCTGTATTTCTTCCCCTGGTGCAGAGCTGTACTCCGGTTAGCGCTGGATCGGTGCAGTAGGAATGGCGTCTTCAGGCTCAAAGTCGGCTGTGCGGCCCCAGTGTTACTTGACGGCACGCACAGGAGCAACTAATGGTGGATGTTGAGACTCCCTGACGTGTTTCGCAAGAGATATGTTGCTACAGCAGAACAGACTTCATTTCGAGTAGTATTTGTGGCCTTGAAGGAGACTGTACTAGTACTATGGGTGAGAAGGGGCGTTCCTCCACGCAGTGCTCTGCTGTGATCAAGTTTTCATGATTTTGTGTGCATCAGAACTGCTGCTGAGACCGTTTATCGGGGGAGGTGTTTTCTTAACATCAGGGGTAGGAGCTTCACCTCGCCGGGATCGCCCCCCCGAATAAAGCACATACGGCCCAAAGGTTTTCTCGCATCGCTGCTAGCGCGTCGTGTCGTTTGGAAGAAAGAACACATGCCGCGGAGAATTCTCTGCGCAAAGTATTCGACGCGCGAGAGACGCCGCGGCGGCTGCTGGTGTTGGGCATCAGAGGCAGAGAGCAATTTCAAGACCAGGCAGGACCATGCGGCAGCGCCAAGGCCGCAGCCAGTGGCGCCGAGCTGTTCGGTTGTTGCAATGTCCTAAAGATTGTTGAGCTGCAGCCAGAGTTGACTTGGACAGCAGAAATCGCTGAGCTGCAGTCAGTTCTTCTAGAGGCGGAGCCCATGTACACTAGAGCTAGCTATCGCAACAAGGAACGCTAGTAGCAATCGTGTTCTACACTCTGTAAAGGCTTTCGCGTTTCGGTGGAAAGGTCCTATCGTTGTATTTCGCGGTACGGGTATTTATTGGTGTGTGAATTCTTGTGGCAAAAATAGATTCATTATGTTATGCATTTGTATTGCCAACTGGGTGTAGGATCCGTTTTGATTTTTGCACGTAGTAAATGTCTCTTTGTGGGGACTGCTATCGCAAGTTGCACAGCTCGTCAGCGATCGGGGGCCCTGCTTTTGCCGACTTTTACAAGAAAAAGGGCGCGCCCGCGTGTGTCTCAGCTGCTAGGCGCAACTTGCGGTGAAAACGGAGCAGCCGCACGAGAGAAACAAGGGGCCGGCGAGCTTGGAGAAAAAGTGAAGCTGGCGCGGGGGTGCTGCCCGACGGGGGGGCACATTTATACGGCGAGGGGCTACGGCGGAGGAAAGGTTAGGGCGGGAGAAGGGTCGGGGCTCGGATATGTGCCGCGCGCGCGATCCGGGCTGAGGCGTGCTTTCACGTTGGAACCCGTCGAAAACGTCCGGGCTGGATGGAGTTTTCCGCCAGTTGACTCCACTGCCTCTTTGCGTACCATCGCAACCACGCAGCGGCGTTCAGATTGGAATCCGTCGAAAACGTTCGGGGCGGGTGGAGTTTTCCGCCATTTGGCTCCGCTGCCTCTTTGCGTCAGTTGGGGGAAGTGATGAGGCTATTAATCTGAACGAAAGGGCTGGTCGCGCCATATCAGAGCGCGGAGAGAACTGACGGGGCCCAAGGAACTGGAGCAGATTTTTAGTTGTGTTCTGCGTGTCCTTTCGGCTCGTTTTTTTTTCCTCTTTTCCCCTGGGCGTGTCCATGCTTTGTGCACAAAATTAATTTGTTCGTTTTTCGGTGAAAAATTGCTATAGCTCTATTTCGCGGGTGTCCTAAACATTCTTCGCGGGGGCGGTCGTCTTCAGGGTTGGTGAGGAGGAACGGTCTCATGCGTGACAAGTAACAATGAGGTGTTCTAAACGTTCTTCCAAAAAGATGTAGGTTTGTTCTCGTGCGAAAAGTTCTGCGGAAGGTTTTTTTGCGTTGTGCGTGGGAAAAATTTGATCTAGACAAAAACCAAAACTCTCGTAAAATCTTTTCGTGTCTATCCCCAGCAGCCCCTTTGTAGCGTCCGGATTTGGTTCTCTCAGTTTGGCAATGATGATGGGAGATATCTCTCAGTTGTTGGCCCATATGGCCGAGCAGAACAAGGATGCGTATTCTACATCGGAAATCAACGCCGTGGAGGTTTTGCGCTTTTCCCCAAAGAATCTCTGGGTCACTAAAATGGTCCCGGCTCCATAGGACTTCGAGACGCTGAAGGCAATGGGAAACGAGTCCTTTCAGAGAGAGCAATTGGAGGTGGCGATAAAGTGCTACACCCGGGCAGCCAAGTTCAGTCCAGATGACACTGTATATACACATAGGGGTTTTCAGAAATTTAGGCAAGGTGTTTTGGCTCCTTTTAGGCAAGCGGCACGGTGGCTAGCAATCGAAGCATGTGCTGCATGTTACTCGGCGAGCCGGAGGAGGCGAATCGACAGGCGGATTTGGCCATCAAGCACCGGCCCGACTGGGATAAAGCACATCTGAGGAAAGTAGAAAAGGAGAGTTCTTTTGGTGCGCGAAAAGAGAAACTTGTCTCCCCTCAGGTGACCGCGCTAATCTCCCTGGGGCAACCCGACGAGGCCGACGAGATTCTGGACAGTGGTATTTGAACAATCCGGCTGAGCAAGCCTTTGTGTGGGAAACGAAACATTTCTGAGGTGTGATCGCAGCGAATCACCCGGAAATGAGTAAAATGCGGGCGCAAATCCGGATTCTCAGGGTGCCCAAGGTTGAGATCTGCGAAAATTTTACGGTCCGATACGTGAAGGGCGAAAAGAAAGACGAAAAGGACTGGCTCTGTGATTTAGACCAAATATGGTATCATCGCCGAATCTTGGACCACCGAAGCAAGCAGGTGTATAGATCAACGAGAAGTGTACCAGGCTTTGGCTCCGAAGACCCTAACGTACTTTTAGCCCGCGCGCAGTGCGGGCATATCTGACATCTGTAGTGGGACAAAAGTGGGCACTGCCTGCCCGTTCCAGCCCGGCCCGACCACTACCTAAACACGATCAAGATATATGTGTTAGGGATTAGTGACTTCTCAGGGATTAGTGACTACTTTTACGTATTTCTTCGGGTATTCTGATGAAAAAGGGACGACAAGTAGAAAAATCACCCATGGGGCCTAAAATTGGAAATTTCAGTATTTTTGGAAGGATTTAGCTGGTAAAAACGCAAAAAAAAGTGTCAGGGATTTACCCATGGGGCCTAAATTTAGGCCCCATGGGTAGCCATTTTGCGTAGCCTGCATAGTTTTTTTGCTTCTAAATCCGATTTTCAGCAGAAACAGCGTGCTACTAGTGCGCCTTCACGTTTTCTCGCGGTCGATGAACGCGTGGCGGCAAGCAAATCGTCAGCCGGCCAGCAATCCAGACAGGAAAACACTTTCAAAGTTTCAGTGTGTCAGTTTCTTTATGTTGGTTGACAAAACCTCAGTTTGTCAACCAACCCCAATCTCCAAGGCAGCTCGACTTCCACTGCAAGGCAACCAGTTATGTTGGTTGACGAAACCTCAGTTTGTCAACCAACTACGACCCCAATTCTCCCCGCTCTCAGCTTATCGCATAAAACACGAACAACAAAACTCGACACAAAAACCCTTAACCCCTTGAAAAGGTCCATCAACCCCTTGGAGCGACTTTCAAATTCCCTTCGAAAAGTCCGTTCCCCTACGGACTTTGTTTGAAAGTCGGTCCGCCCCTGTAACCCTTTTAAAACTTCTCAAAGAAAATCCCAGCGCCAAAAATCCCGCCCCCAGTATAAAGCAACGCCAAGGGGCCGATGGAATTTCCCAGCAGCGTCGCCCTTCAAAAATGATACGCCGCAGCTGCTTTACCAACTTCCCAGGGGCTGGGCGCAAAAAAAAGTCCATCGCCCCTT
>Ga0099797_101159_pt1 | contig 14733 bp, 8 predicted proteins | sample Uncmet_Sort48C_1_FD_89871 | JGI IMG/M metagenome (GOLD analysis project Ga0099797, IMG submission 89871) | Marine eukaryotic communities from CALCOFI LINE 67, Pacific Ocean - C012_Sort48C_1 | ecosystem: Environmental > Aquatic > Marine > Oceanic | place: Pacific Ocean: Monterey Bay | collected... | reverse complement strand
GCTTCGTTGGTTTCTTTTGCCCCGCATGTTGCATGTTACTATTGACGCTTCTGTTATTATTAGTATATGCATTGTTTGATGTATTCTGATTTTGTAGCTCCTGTTGTGTTTTCTTTCGTGTTACGTTTGAACCCAATCCACCAATTTTAATGTATTGCGATTGTTCTTGTTGCAATAGTTGCATTTTGCTTGCATTTGAATTTTGTGCTGCCTTTTTCGCTTTTGCAGCCTTTCGTTTTCTTTTTTCCATTTCTTTTTTAATAATGCGGATAACCTGTGCGCGCTGTGTTGCAGTTTGTGGTGATGGGACACCTAATGGTGCACGTCTTGTATCATGAAACTGTTGACATCGTTTTAATGCTTCATGTGGGTCTAAATTATACAGAAAACCAAGCACAATCGATACAACAGTACCAGCACGTCCATGCCCCCCCCAACAATGCACATAAATATTTTCTCCACGTTTCAGCCGCTTACAAATATCTTGAGCAAGTTCCAATACAATCGAATCGTTGGTAGTGCTACAGTCAACAATTGGCACGTGTCGAAAGTCTAGTTTATCTGGTTTACACATTAAACCAAGTCGTTTCGTCGGGTCTATATCTGCTGCTTTCAAAATTCTTAGTGCGTCAAAAATGTAAGTACGTAATTTATAACCTTGTCGCCACATAAACTCTGGTATGTTTGGATCATGCTCGTACTCTGCTTGCAAACATATAAATGTCGATATTCCTAATGATAATACTGATTGTATGATAGAATAGTGTACGTTATCTTCCTGCGCTGCAGGATATGCTCCAGCCATTAAAATTCCAGGTATAACCCAATTTGACTCGTCGGTTGGTCCTTGATATTTTGTTTTATGTACACTTTCATAGCGTGGTAATGGTGGTATCGCACGCCATCCACTATCTGAACCATTCTTATTGTCTTTGTTATTACGACTCATGCCAGCTTTGTTCTTACGTGGAGCTTTTTCCGTAGTTATTTGCCTTTGTCCTATTGGTTGTTGATTCATTCAATAAAGACACACAAAAATGACAATAAAATAAATATAATAAAAAGATGACGCAACAACAACGTTTAAAGGAGTGCGAAAGCAATAGTAATGAACGGTTTGATAAATATATCGCCTAACGTATGGTAAATATTTGAAGCAAACGCGAAGCAAATCAAAGTTGTTACCTATCCCTGTCTCCAAACGGATGTTGTATGTGACATTGTATGTGAGAAGAATACATTGTTGTTTCGCATGGGCCAACAGTACTTACGCAAGCGAATGAAAAAAAGCGTGGCGATGTTTGCAATTGTATTATTATTATTATAATAATAAAATATAATGTAATACCTGATAGCTGGATAGCCATAGTATAATAATAAAAAAAAAATAATAGTAGCCGCCGCCTATTATCATTGTACCACGTGTTAAAATTAGCTGCACAGAGTGGAAGAGTGAAAATAACGATGATGAGATTGGCTCGATGGAGAATACAGGCAGATATACTTGGGGGAACTAGGTCACGACGTTAGAGGTTGAAACTGAAAGTAAAGCGAATCTGAAATAATAGTTGGTCAATTTCAATTTTGTATTTATTATTATTGAAATTGTACGTAATTGGTCAATTTCAATTTTGTATTTATTACTATCGTATTATTATTTTTTCAATTATTTCAAATTATTATACAGTGTTTTGTACTAGAGCCCTACTACATACAGCACTATAGAGACCTACTACATACAGCACTATAGATAGAGACCTACTACTTGAGTCTGCAACACCATACAGCACTAGAGACCTACTACTTGAGTCTGCAACACCATACAGCACTAGAGACCTACTACTTGAGTCTGCAACACCATACAGCACTAGCATCATAGAACTACAACTTGAATCATCACAGAATACAACAGGAGAGCATTAGAGACAGAGAGCATTATTGAAATTATACCAGAGCACGACTATATGCAAAGGTTCTTTTTGAAAACCCCCCCCCCCTGGCCCGCGTGCGTGACGAGAAAATGGATATAACTAATTAGAATGGTCGTCTCTCACATTATTGTACAATTCTTCCAGTGTTCGTCTACTTGAAATAAGTAATGACAAAACACATGCTATGACAGTACTAAATACTTTATTATTAATAAAATAATACTATACTATGATATAGTATATTATTATTATTAGAACCATCATCATTGTACTATACTACTATACTACTACTAGATATATGCACAATTTCACAATTTAAATTGTACTTTGTCATAATAATAAGGTAACAACACTTTCATGCAAGACGATGCAAGAAAGACCACCTACAAGCAAAATAGAAGAATAAGTACGTACCGCACATATAAACTTTCGCGAGGAGTTCAAGAAAATATTTATCTAGATATACAGTGAAGTTATACAAATATGGAAGAACAAATTGTTATTGTGAAGAAGAGAACAAATCAAACGAAGAATCTAGGGGGACTAGAAAAATCCTCTGCTATCTCCTTGACTTCGTCCTCTGATAGTGAGGAAGATGATTCAGATTACATAGTCAAAGGCGTATCTGATAGCGATAATAGCTATTTGTCATCTTCATCGAATCAGTATTATGAGATTGAGAAATTGTTGGATAAACGAATTAATCCTATTACTGGGGTTGTGGAATACTTAGTAAAATGGGAAGGCTACTCAAATGACGAAAACACTTGGGAACCTGAAACACGTTTAGTTGAAGATGATAATGCAGATTTGATAAAGGAGTGGAGACAAGCACAAGCGATGAAATCTCCAGAACTCAGAGCTGCTAAAATAACGCTGTTGAGCAAGCTACGCGCGAGACATGTCACGCCAACTCTTGGGCGTCCATTAAAAGGTGATAATTTTGTCTTATCGGAAAATCACGGGTGGGAAAATGTGTTAAACGGGAAGGATGAAGTTATTGAGGATCATAAAGATTTTGTTGATAACAATAACGAGAGTAAGGAGGAACCAGACGTTTTTACGTTAAATGAAGCTGGTAATGCTAGGGGTATTCCTAAGCAAAATGAGCTGTTGAAAAATGCGACTAGTGACGTGAGTAGAAATAGTAGCAGTAGTACTGTCGATGATGACGAAGAAGATGAGGACGATGACGATGATTTACGTATTGTTTTTCAAACGCAACAAGACGAAATATTCCCACAAGCACAGGAAATTGATAATAATGAAAAACCTTTTCCTCTTCCTGGCTCAAGCATCAAACATACAAGACGACTTCATCCTGAAGAATTTTGTACACCAAAATATAATGGCAAACAAAAAGCAATGGATGTAATGTCAATTTTAAGTAACGATAGTAGTAATAGTAGCAGCAATAGTAATATAAGATCTGTATCATCGCAAGATAAAACGAATGACAATATTATTAATAACAAGATGATGAAGAAAACATCACCACTATTGTCATCGATGATTAAATTTTCGCCATCCAAAGTAAAACCTACTCTAAAACGAAAATTTATGGGCAATAGGAGAGATAGCAGTGGGAAAAAACAAAAAACATTGTTGTTCTCACAATCTTCAAAAGTACTTCTGAAAGATAAAAGCCCATTAAGGGAACAAGGAAAAATGAGAAATAGTTTTCTTGGAATGCGAAACAAGAAAAATACAAAAAGCTTCTATTCCAAATCACTTTTTGGAAGGAGGTAAAAAGGGAGGAGGATGTGCACGCGAACTTAAATGATATATATATATATATAATTAATTCTTACTCATTTATTTAATAAAATTTTACTCCCTGTAAATACTATATATATATAAGTGATATTATTACTCGTATATATTTACACGTTTTTAAATAATAAAATATAATTTTCAAAATAATATTTTTTAATTTATTTTTATTTAAAAATATGAAAATTTCAAAAAATATTTTATTTTTTATATCTAGCTAAAATATTAATATATTTTATTATAAATGAGTAAGAATTAATTATATTTTATTATTATTTGTTTGTACATAAGAGAATACGCAACAATTTTTATTCCACCTTCTTGCTTCCATTTTCTGGTTTGAAATTAAATGGTAACGGTATTAATGCGCTTACTTCTTTCATTACCTGATCATAGCCTTGGCGATGTTGTAAATTACGGTTGTCCATCATCATGGCTGATATTCTAAAAAAAATAAACATGGTGATGCTCCCACCCCAATTTTGTAAAAAATTGCGAGATTTTGATGTAAGTTCGTTTCCATTGCCTAGAATTGCAATACCAAACCAAAAAAAGGCTTCGCCAAAGTAATTTGGATGGCGAGACATACCCCATAAACCAGTGCGACAAATTTTTTTTGATGATGATAGCTGATCCAAATTTGTATTTTTTGAATCTTTATATTGTTTTCTGCGAAAATGATACAACTGATTATCTGCTACCCTTTGAATACAAATTGCACTTATCGCAGTTAAAATACCAATGATATCTTGTGTTGTAACTGCAGTATTTTCAGCAGTTGCCTCTTTTGTTAACACCTCGACCAGTGGTGTCATCCCCGCAAACACCAATAATGTTGGAGTGATATGTAAGGAAGTCAATGACACAATCCAATACAATATTGTATTGCTACCAGTCCTTTTTGCCATTTCGATGTATCTCCAATCTTCATGCTCAATACCACTAAACCAACCTGTCCACGGGAACTGTACTGCGTAGCGTACGCACCACAAAATTATTAAAATAAATGCAGACATTGCACGAACAGTAACATTAAAATTTGCATAATTCATCCATCCAATACACATACCAATAGGAAAATAACACCAAGCTGGATCGTATATTGAAGTATTTGAAAAAACAAACGAAAAAATAAAAATAATACAAGTCGATACAAGATGTGCATACAGGCCAGTCATAAATGGATTATTTTCCTCGCTTTGGTTATGAAATGGTGTATTCAAAAAAACAAATGCCATACCGCTAAATGCACATAAATATGCTAACCAACAAATTGATGCTGGTACAAATTTTGTAGAAGCCATAATTTCTTCCCTTCCCATACTTCAATTTTATTGTATGCAATTTTTAATATTAATAATCTTTTCGGGATTAATTCTGATATGTTTGAACCTTTTTGGGTAATAATAATAAATATCAATGCGTTACTACCTTCAACGCCACTTCGGTAATATATCATATTATTATTATTTTTTATATAACAACATAATAATAATAAAATAATAATAAATTAAATTAATTAATATAATAATATAATAATAATAATAATAAAAAAAAATATAAATTAATAGTGCAATAATATAATATTAATAAAAAATTAATAAATAATAATTAATATTATAATTAATAATAATAAATTAATAATAATAGTGCAATAATAATAATATTTTTATTATTATTATTATTATTGAAATTTTATACTACAATGTTAGGGAAGAGTCTATTGGCATTGAAATAAAAATATAGATTACCACAACAACCATAAATACCAGTTTAAATGTAACGATATATTTATCAATACACGTACAAACGCAAACAATGACAATTGCCAAGGCAAAAATGCCTGGTGAACATTTATCAATTGATAATATAAGAAATAGTGTTGAAACGTTGAATGTGAAAACATTGACAATTTTATTTTTTTCAGTAGCTTGTACAGTTTCTATTGTCATACTGAATAAAATTATTTTAAATAATTTAGATTTTCCATACCCAATAACTGTAACTGCTTGTCATTTTTTAACGAACTCTATGTTTACAAAAGTGTTGCAATTCATTGGGGTGTTTAAAGTGAAGCGTATCCCTCTTCGGTCTATTATATATATTGCATTATTTAATGGGTCTGCATTGGTATTAGTAAATTATAGTTTACAAGTTAACTCGGTGACAGTATATCAGACTTTTAAATTAATAAATATACCATTATCAGCATTTATTTATGTTGTATTTTTAGGCAGAAATGATTTGAGTAGGAAAATTTTTTTATCTTTGATTATTATATGTTTTGGAGCCGCATTAGTCATATTTTCGTCGTCAGTATCGCTTACACCAAGGCTGTCATCAATATCTACTTCGCAAATAAGCCAATCTGCAAATATAAATTATCTTTGGAATATTTCACCTATAATGAATGGTATATCAAGTTCAAATTATTTTGGATTAATTATTGGGTTCGCATCTTCCCTTGCAGTGATATGTAGTCAAATTTATGTTGGTGAAATTATGAAAAAATATGAATTATCTGGGGTAGAAATTTTTCATTTATATAGCCTTCCACAAAGTTTTTTTGCATTAATTTTAAGTGTCTATTATGAAAACGACGCATTGGTGTTATTAAAAGACAGAATTTTTGTTGATCTCAAATTACCATTATATCTTTTTGCAACATGTTGTATTGCACTTGCAATAAATATTCTAACCCCATTAATTGTAAAGCGGACGTCAAGCACAACGTATCAAGTTGTTGGTATTGTAAAAACAAGTTTGATCATAATTATTGGATACATTTTTTTCCAACGTAATCATAACAAGGACTCACCTTTACAAATATATTTGGAATTTATCGGTGTTGGCATTTCAATGATCGGTGTTTCGTTATACTTTCTATTTAAAACTACTGAGAGGCAGAAAGATGATGAGAAAAAGAAGTAAAAGATAAATTGAACAGCATCGCTGCAATTTTTCGATTAGTATGTGCCATGGTAAATTTATTCTAATTTATTTATCAAATAGTTTTACTATTTTAAATTGTAGTGTTAAAAAAAGAAAAAAAAAAAAACTTGTTGTTGAAAAAAAAAAAAAGGAAGAAAGTCCTCCTCGTTATTTATTTATTCCAATTTTATTAAAATGTAATATTTATTTCAATTATAATAATATAATACCAGGAGGTAAAGCACTACTAATTTTATAAAAAAAATAGAAAAAAATTTAGTAAAAAAAGAAATAGAAAGAAACCTTTTCTATTATTAATAGCAGGTTAGCGAGCCCATAATTTAAAAAACTATTGCTGCTGTATGTAGTCAGGTCTACCACTGGTATAGCGATAAGCTATTCTGATAAAAATACTAGTCATAAAAGTTATGTTACTATCATCATGTTCTATGCTACGCTCCTTGCCAGCTGGGCCAGCTTGCTCCATTTTTAAAGGAGTGTAGCAGACGACAATAGAGGAGGGGATCGAGTAACATCATGTAAGTATTATTATTTATATTTTAATAATATTATTTTAATTATTAATTAATAATAATAGTAAGTGCAGTATATTATTATTATACAATGGTAAAAATAATAAGATGAACGGAGGCTATAGCAAACGTGTATTGGAATCAGGTATACGTCGCTATATCTTTGTCAATTGCAAGCAACTCTGCTTTTAGACGTCCTTTCTTGACATTAGTTAGAATGAAATATGATAAATGCAATCGTATTCATAAAGCATTCCATAAAGTAACTGTTGAATTAATACTATTATTGTCATGTATTCTTATTCAACAAGATTGTATATATGTATCCTCTAACGAAGCTATAGAAATACCCTCGGATAAAATAGAGGATACAATGAAACAAGTAAGCTTTCGCGGTAGTTTTCTAGGTAAAGGTGAATGTGTAAAGTTTGCTGTTTGTAAACAGCGTTGTTATTCGTACGCCTTAGGTACGGTGAGGGGATTAAATTCCAATCCAGGAATTGAAGGTTATATAGACGCGACGAACACAACGAGAAAGAAAATTGCTGCAGATACACATTTATGTTATTTAGGATGTTGCTTTCGCTCTGGGGCTAATTACGATAGCTGTGCAAATTCGTGTCATAAATTTAGTGCTACAGAAAAGCGATCAACCCAGTTTCGATGGTTTCACTTGTGCACTAAAGGTTGCTTTCATCTATGTCCATCCTCTAGTTCTCATAATACTATGGCTGTGATAGCACCAAACTCGGACGACCCGCAATGTAATACAAATATTGCCCCTTCTTTTAGTTGGGGAAGAAGTGCTAATCTAGTGTTACCAGACGCCAAAATATTTAACAATTATGTAGATTCATCAAATAAAAAGTTAGCGTCTCGAGCTAGAAGAAACCAGAAACGTTTATAAGTTAATGCCTGCTGCTGCACAAGACGCATATAAAAATATGTCAACATAAATATTCAGTATTTAAGCTTTAAGGTATATATATTTTTATCTTATATATATGTTATACTAGTCTAGTCGTAAGCATTCTCCACATGTACATAAAATGTTTGATATGTGTGGAACGTTGTTTAGTTTCAAACCTGACTGCGCTGTCCCTACCATTTTGATTACCATTATTGTTGTGATTGATATGTTGGCTTGCTATGGTAGGCTTAAAACGTGCTGTGGGTGTTCATTGTCGGGCGATTTTGTTTATAAGGTCATCAACTTGTTCACCAGCACATGTAGAATTGAGAGTTAAATTGTAATTCCTGTTCTCAGCAATAGGTTCAAAGTGATATGCTGGTGTTGCTTGTATCAATATTTTTTACTCATTAATTTAAATAAAATTTTATAACACTTATAGTATATCTTTTTATTTTAAGTTACTCATTAATTTAAACACAGTAAAATCGATTCCACGAACTCAGTTTTATTGTATTCTATTGAGGAGTAAGAATTATCATGTGAGTAAATATATAAGTAAGTTAAAAAAAAATTAAAATATACGCGTATTTTATAATTTTTATATTTTTAGCTTTAGATGACAACTTACGGGCGTATGTTTTATGATATACAACCGTCATATATATTTTATACGTATGATATTTTTAAACATTTCACTAAATTGCGCCATGCGGTTTTGGTTTATCAACGATTGCAAATTTACCCCCAGTTTCAACACGAACAATGGCATTCCGTAATGGCCATCTACTTTTTGGGACTTCAAGCATCATATCTTTTCTTAAATTGTCCCAGCCTTTTTCAAATTTATGCCGTGTCAGTAAATCTTTATACGGTAAAAGTTTTACTGGCATTCTTGCTTTTAATTTTTCTCGTGAAAAATGATTAAAAAATGAGAAGTCTAAATTTGGAACCATCATTCGAAGGACTGCAACTCGTGTTTCGGTCATTACAGTTGCTCGTTCAACCTCGTGCAATTCTAACAAACAGGAATGACCGAAATACGATGGCGGTAAAAGCTTTGCAATTTCACATACTGGATTTTTATCCTCGTTCTCCTTTTTTTTCTGACCAAGGCTTGCTAGACCGCCCCATATAGAGGAACTGTTTTTTATGCGGCGGCTTCTTTCAGCTGTTTTTAATGTCATCACTACTTCACTTACTCTCTCCTTTTCTCTTTTCTTTTTTACTATATTCATTTCAGTATCAGTAGGGGAAAAAATTCTATCTTTTTTGTCAGTATTAATTTTGCTATCATTACCCATAGGTGTAGAAGAAGACAGTAAATCATGATGAAACATATAGTTTTGTTCCAAATGTGCACACTCTTGGGTTAATTTTCGTTTTTGATATGCATATTCTTCAACTTTATCGCCTTTTTGTAATACGCGACATATGCCACGAATGACAAAGTATATTGAATTGGTTCTTCTCCCTTGCTTTATTATAATTTCGTTTCGGTTGTAAATTTTTATATTAGATGCACGTGCAGCTTCATCAATGAATCCTGGGGGTGGATCAGTTCCATTGAATATGCCACTATTTTCTATTACTTTACGCTTAAAATCAATTGTATTAAAAAATACACTACTTAAACCTAATTTGTCGAAATCAACATTATTAATTTGCAAAATTTCAGCTGGCTCTCGGCAATAAATGCTATGTTCACGCTTTCGTTTATCAATCAATTCTAGTTCTCCAAACATATCTCCTTGAAATAAGTGGTTTATAACATCTTCTGAACCATCCAAAATATTGCTTGAAAGGTTTGGTGCTTTCACCGTTACACTTCCCGAAAAAATAATAAATAGGCCATTTGAGCGATTCCCTTGTTTGTAGATAACATTACCACTCTCATATACTTCATATGTAATACATCTACAAAGTTGCTGTTGCGTATTTTCATCCAGTTCATTAAAAAAACGAAATTTATGGAAAAAAATGGATATTGCTTTTATCTGGTCGTCTGTTCTGGATGGTCCATGCTCGAGTAATGCCGATTGTACCCCTGTTAAATTGGATTTAAATGAGTCTTTGGTTTCAAGTGCTTGTGTCATTTTCTGCCTATACTCTACGAAATGCTTGTCATAATTACCACGGTCTACGTGTTCGTTTATATGATGTAAATATACATAATCAACCCGAGCATCATTGTACGAGCCTCTTCTTCTATTTACAAGACCTCTTAAGCGCCAAATGTTATCTCTAACTTCAGGATCTAGCTTGCGCACTTTGCTAGTTTTCATATCATCAATTATCTTACAAGCTTTTTGTAGAATTCGTGTAGCTCGCTTATGCATGTGACAATTTAATGATACCAACGCTAAGTTAAACAACAAAATTAAATTTTCTGGGGCTTTTTTATGGCATGATAAAAAGTCCGATCTTGCCCAGCGATATCTACCAACCGTTGCATATGTTATGGCTCGATAAAAACGGCAATGAAAATGGCTTGGATCATTTACTAATGCTTTTGTAAATATATCAACTGCCATTCGATAATTTTGGTTTTGCATGTAGCCGATTGCTTCATGCATACAACTGTCGCCGAATGAAAATTTAGATTTTGGAACATCAATATGAAGGAATTGTTCTTGTAAAACATCTCTTGGCGCTTCGATGGGTTCTCTGTTTGCAACAACATGTTTTGCTACATTAGATTTACGTCTTAATTTTTTCTGCAAACTACTAGTTATGCCCATTCTTCTGTTGCCACCTACAGTTTGCATATCTTTCCTTCCAAATCTTTTATGCCAGGAGCTTAGTTTTAGCATTTTAAGCTTCAGTTTAACTTTGTGTTTTGCGGAAGCACTAATGGAGCCAAATATTTTTTTGGGTCCTGTTTTAGCAGCAGTTGGGTTTTTTAGTTTTATTCGTTTTGTTATTGCTTTCGCTTTGTTTTTTTTATGATTCTGCCCAGATTTCCATTCTGATTTTTCCTCTTCCATTGGTTTTAATCTACGAGTTACTGCTGTGCTTCGATCATGATCCCCAAAAACCACGTTATATTCATTTTTAGTAGCAAGATTTCTAAAAAGAATTCTTAATAGACGCTCTTTTAAGCTTTCATCTACGCGTTCATGTGTCCATCTAACTGGGCAAAAAGACCCATCTTTCGATACTAATGTTTTTATTTGCGATGTTTCTGTGTCTCCACTGTATGAATCCCATTCAATAGCGCAGTATAAGCCTAGCTTTTCAGCTTTTTCTATCTCAGATTTTAACATACTTAAACTATCGGGCTCACAAAGTGCTACTACTGGAAACTTTACACAAGGGGATAGACTTTTAACAAGCTCCATTTCATCGATTGTTGGATGCTCGAATTTGATTACCATTAAATCTATTGGATTTTTACTACTTGCATTATTCGCTAATTGTACAGCCTCTCGAATAGTGTTTACACCTTCAACGCTATGAAATTTTGGACTTCCTTGAAAGTCTTTAATTTTCTCTAAATAATTTACAGTTCTTGTAAGCGCAGTTGAATTTTTTTCAAACGCTACAACACGAAAACTTGACTCATGAAACTGGCTCTTGTTGTCAATTTGCCTTTTTTGTAGCGACATAATGTGAACTAGGGAAATTGCGACTCCGTGAAAGGTTGTATATGTGTTTGTCGTGTGGTTTTGTGTGTGTGCAAGAGAGAGGAATGAATAATAAAATTATTATTAGTTCGAAGAGTGTAATAAGTATACCAGTGTATACCAACAAAATATGATTGATATATATTAGTAGAAGATATGATGATGATGAATAATAATAATAATTTTTTTTTTTTATTAAAAAAAAAAATGCTGCTGTATGTAGTAGTACGTACACGAGGACATGTAATAGTAATTCACTATATGCAGGGTCTATTATGATATACCAGTATATTATTGGAATTGATTAGACGTGAAGTTAAAGTAACAGTATAAAAAAATAAAATTTTAATTTTAAGGTATTAATCCCCCCTAATAAAAAATAAGCCTTAATTTCATTAATTAAAAATCACAACCTGGGCATTTTTTTTATCGGACCGATTATTTTACTACGAGCAGCATATAAAAAATATATTTTTTAACATTAATCTCATGAATTTAAAAATAAAAATATATATTAATTAAAGTACAAATAAGAGCTTCTACTAATAATTAAAGGGGATATTAATAAATATCTATCGTAGTACCAACTATACTAAATTTACGAGATTAAAAACCACACAACATTAATACGTACGTTGGTATCACTTTTGAATAACAGATGTTGATACAAAGAAATCATATAATTCCCCGCTTTTGTTCAGATCCATTTTTATAATTCGATTTGCTTTGTTTTTTCCCAGTGTTCCTTGCTTTAAACATTCTTTAACAATTGCATTCTTTATAGACAAATATCGAGTTGGGTCAAGGCGTAAAGTTGAGCATAATTTCTTTTCTTTGTCACTCAATTTTTCAACCTGTGGTAAATTAGATACATTCAAAAGTTCATATTGCAATTCACTATGAATTGTATTTTTTGAGCTGGCACCAGAAGGACTATTAGTAGCACCTTTCGCTGAATCTTCTCCACGTTTTGCATAACGGGCATTTCTTTGAGTTCCTCCAGTTTTACTACTGTTTTTAAATAAATAGGGTGTAGATGCCCGGTGTTTACGTACTTTGGCTTCTTGATCGCGTTTTATTTTCTCCAAGTCGTAAATCCGTCCTTCCTGCAATGTTCGGATACCATTTTCCCTGTACTCTCTTAACTTTTCAATATTTTGGCGTAATTGCATTTCGCGAATTAAATTATTTACGAACGTGTCATACTCTTTTTTCTTCAAAAATCTAGCAAATACCCGCATACGGTCATGAATATCACGCTCCGCTTTTGGGCGTCTTTTTTCTATTTGTTTATTCTTATGAACTTCCAATAATCCATATCGCTCCACCATTCGTTTCCTGCGCTCTCTTTCATCTAGTTTACAATTATACATTTCAATTATTTTTAATTTTAACGATCTTTCCAATGGGTTATCGTTTAAAGGAAAGTCCATGTCTGCAATGGCAAGTTCAGCATCATTGTCATGTTCTACTTCAAAATCACCACGCAATGGTAAATATCCACTGATATCACTTCCAGGCAGTTTGTCTTTCCTCAATTGCACTGCATTATTCCCATTACTCCTGCTGCCATTATCAGTTGTTGCATTTGACTTTCTATCAACTGGTTTTTTACCACCAGCTTCAGCATAATTACCATTGCTTGCATTAAAATCGTTTGAATTGTTATTATCGTGTTTACTTATACTGTCATTGTTGTCATTGGTCGTAGTATCATTATCTGTTGTCGTCGTTGTTGTTGTTGTAGATGATGTACGATCTACTTTAGGAGACGTAATTTCTTCATCCTCATGACCTTTTAAATAACATTTCCAATAATGCTCTTTACACGCATTGTCATTACGTGTACCTATGTGCGTAGCAATATCGTCCCAATTTCCTATGCCATATAAACGTAAGCCTTCAAGTAGTGCTAGCTCTTCTGCACATTCCCACCCTTCGTGCATATCTTCTGTTAAGTTATCAATTACACTGTATGGCATATTGGATTTATGCTTTTCTGTTTCTTTCCCATCTTTAAAGCATTCAAGACAGATGTCTGCTTGTGATACGTAGCATTTTACGCGTACTTCATGCGTCACATCTTTTCCACATATATCACAATGAAATTCAGTAGTTCTAGTTAGTGGATATTCTCGTAATATGCCACGATCTTCTACTTCACGACCACTAAAGTCACTATGTATATCTTTCCTTCGTCCAGTATAAAAAATATTTTCTCCGTTTACTAGCTCAGAAAGAACTTTTTCAACATTTTCATCATTTTCACTACCTCGATTAAATTTTTTAGATGGAGGTCCTTCTGTTTCCTCTGTTTGTTGTTGCTGTTGCGTAGAATTCTTCGTGACAGTAGCATTGTTATTGGCATCTAACATTTCGCCTACAGAGCGTTTTAAACTTATTGCTACTGTTGTTTCCATGGTTATGAATATAAAATATAGTATATAGTAATAACTAATTTCGTTTCAACAATATATGCGCTATGAAATATATCAAATTTTATGTCGTTACCGTTGTACAATTCCGTCCTTTATATATTTCTTCGTCTTTCTAACAAATCTTTATCTATAATACAACTGTTATATGTATGTGCGTCGTTGTTGCACACAAGTTAGTCTCCAACATGCTTATGATAGATGTAAGTACCTCATCACTATACGTGGTTGTAATGTGTGCTAAGAATAATATTAATACTACTACTAATAATTGAAATAATAATAATATAATAATAATAAATATTTATTATTGAAATTATTATAATTATTATTATTATTATTTTATTTAATAATAATATTAAATTATATTATTATTATTATACATAGTGTAATTTAAATTACATAGAGCTACAATCTTGGATCTTTTATTTAGCCGCCTTTTGAATTAATAATTATTTCATTTTTTACACTGTATATAATAATATAATGCAGGGCTATATAGCTATTTTGATGGACGCGCCACCCCGGTGCCATCGTCGTCGTATATTACAGTGTAGTATTATACATATATTTGTGAGAGAGTTAGAGTGGTGG
>Ga0099797_101158_pt1 | contig 14733 bp, 3 predicted proteins | sample Uncmet_Sort48C_1_FD_89871 | JGI IMG/M metagenome (GOLD analysis project Ga0099797, IMG submission 89871) | Marine eukaryotic communities from CALCOFI LINE 67, Pacific Ocean - C012_Sort48C_1 | ecosystem: Environmental > Aquatic > Marine > Oceanic | place: Pacific Ocean: Monterey Bay | collected... | reverse complement strand
AGCCAGGCGAACGGCGACAGTGGCAAGAAGGGGGGAGATTCGAAAAAGAAAGGCGGCGGAAGACGAGATAGGAACGGGGCGAGGGACCGACCGAAACGGGCACGGAGGAACAGGAAAGGAAACAACAAGCCGCCGCGTGGGGGGGAACAAACGAATGGAGTCTCCGTGTCCGAAGTTGCCAGCCAAATGGGTTTGATGGGCCTTGGTGCAGAGGCTGCCCGGCCGAAAGGCGACTCGAACGCGCCCAAGATGATATTACAAAGGGGAAAAAACCGAAGTTTTTGAAGTCCGAACATGGCACGAAGCAGTCCAGCTCCAAAGAAAGCGCCCCCGTGGCAGACGGCGAAGCCGCGAAGACAGGCAAACCAAACAATGGAGTAGTCAAAGCAGGGAATGCCACCGAATTGCCAGAGGCGCAAGGCCAGGGGAAGGGAAAGAAGAAGAAGAACAAACGGAAAAAGAAGAACGCCGACAGCGTCGACGACGCGGCGGCAAAAAAAGAATCTGCGGCAAAGGCAAAGTCCCACAAAATTTGTAAAGAAATCCGTTCGCTGTGCCAGTCTGTAGAAGACACTGCACTGGAACGTATCATTGAGAAGTTTGAGGATGTTTTTGACAGCAACCTGAAACCGGAGCCGTCCGCGATTCAGGCGGCCCTTTTGTTCTGTGCAAAGTGTGGCAAGCTGAAAGGCTCGAGGGTCATTTTTCAAATAATGGAACGGGACGACCTTTGGATCGAGTTGTCCGTTGCAGCAAACATTCTGGGTAGTGTGACGCAAAAATCCAATCCAGTAGAAGGCATCGAGTTTGTAGAAGACTTGTGCCATTTTGTCCGTTTTGCCAGCGATCGCGCCAAGTCGTACTACCAACGCCACGCGGCAATGAATTTGTCAGAATTTTTGGCAGATGCCCAGGGCAGTTTCGAAAAGATTCTTCGAGGCGACCAGCAATTTTTAGTGAACAGCGGTCGGACAGAGCTGAACCTGTCGATGTCACGAGGGAGGAAGCAGAATGAACTGTGTTTCGTAGATGCGGATAAGGATAGTCGTGAAGTGCCTCCGGGGGCAATAGATTTTGGGCACGGCTTCGACAACTTTGGGTTCCAAAGGTCTGACACTGCTCTTTTGAGCATAGATAGACCGCCGGAGAGTTTGGTAAAGACAATCCCAGTTCCAAAACACTTGGAGCACGACCCTTTAGCAACGCCAAAATACGTGCCTCACCTGTACGGCTGCGAAGTCGAAGTAATATCGAATTACCCCAGGTTAACCTGCCGACTGGTCGGTCTCCCCCCGATGGGGTTTTCAGGCGCCTTTGGCCCCCTCCTATGGCGGCTAGATAAATTAGGAAATAGGAATTCGTACCAGCGCCAGCTTGATGCACTGAAGGTGTTGGTAGAAGAGGAAAGCGCGGATGTAAAATCGAAGCCAAAGCACCCTCACGCTTCTCTGTCGAACGCATTGTTGACACCGTTGCGACAGAAGATTGAGGTTGGCAACCCGTCGAATATCCCCCTGATGTCTGGGCCGTCAGAAACGCACTTACTGAACAAGGTCGAGAAACAGCTGGGCGATCGCTTAAACAGAAGTCAAATGGGTGCTTTGACCCATGCCATCACTCGCCGATTGACGCTTGTCCAGGGCCCTCCTGGAACCGGTAAAACGCACACGGCAATTGAAATATTGAACCAAATGGTGCGCCACCGGCTGTGCCCCTTTCCAATTTTGGCGACCTCCGATTCGAACATAGCGGTGGACAATCTCTTAGAGGGTCTTGCGAACGTAGGCGTGCACGTGATCCGTGTGGGTCGCCCCGAGAGCATTCGCGCTGATCTGCTGGACTACTCCTTGGACGTACTGATGAAACAATCTGGCGGGTATGGAAAAGGTGGAAGCCAAGCGGCCAACGCGGAAATGCGAAGCGCCCAAGTTATTTGCGCGACTGCTATCGGTAGTGGCAGTGATATGCTCGATCGGTTTCGTTTTCACACTGTGCTGGTTGACGAGTCGACACAGGCAACGGAGACCGCGATTTTAGTACCGATTGCACAAGGCTGCGAACGGCTCATCTTGGTTGGGGATCATTGCCAGCTCCCCCCAACGGTCCTTTCGGAGGAGGCCGAGAAGCGGGGCTTGGCTGTCTCGCTGTTCTCCCGTTTTGTCAGTCAAGGCGTTCAGCCCGTGCTGCTGGACACGCAGTACCGGATGCACCCTGTCATTGCAGAGTTTCCCTCGGACTCGTTCTACGCAGGGCACTTGCGCACTGGGATTGAATACCGCTCACGCTTGCCGCCACCAGGATTTGCATGGCCTGTGCAGGGAGCCCCTGTCGCCTTTGTCCCGGTAAATAACGCAGAAGAAGTCAAAGACGGAACTTCGTATGTCAACGTCAAGGAAGTGGACAAAGTTGCGGTAATTCTTATGCAACTAATTCGTACTGGTGGCCTTGAAAATGGAGTTCACGATGTTGGGGTTATCACTCCCTATTCTGCCCAAGTTCGATTGATTAGGCGCACCATGAAGGAGCGCAAAGTGCTGCGCGATGCTGGGCTTGCAGACGTTGAGATCAGCAGTGTTGACGGGTTTCAGGGCCGAGAGAAAGAAGTCATCATCTTTTCCTCTGTTCGTGCGAACTTCGATAAAAACGTCGGCTTTTTGTCCGACTGGAGGAGAATGAATGTAATGATGACACGGGCGAAAAGGGGCCTAATCGTTGTGGGCAACCCAAGCACGTTGCACAGCGACCGAGTCTGGCACCATTGGCTTACCTGGGCTGCGGCAAATGGCGTGATCCAGGGGGTTAAAAGCAAGGGCCAGTACGTACCGACGTATTTAGGAAACACGCTGATGGGTAAATCGAGCGCGAGCGATAGTGTACTGGCCGCGGGCGCCGCGTTGTATGCGTCGGACTTGTCAAACTTGGGAGGGGGGCAAGCAAAAAAAAATGCACCATCGTCACCAGAAGCAGATGCTCGACCAAGGGGTGGGTCTGGGGCGTGGGACAGTGGCCCAGATAGCCCCGTTCACCAGCCGACTTTAAAACAATACGAGAGTGGCGATGGGGATTGTGATTGGGAAGATTTGCTAGACGGGGACGATGATGATCAGTGACTTTTTCTTTTCTTCTCAGCAGTATCATTAAGAGCTCATATAAGATAGCAAATTAATAAAACAACAGAAGATGCAATCATATTAATATAAGAAGTAGTGTCTTTCAAATTACAATATACGAAGTGTATCATACCTTACTTTCTTATACGTCTCTTTCAAAATTAATATCATATACGCTTAATGATAAGTATGTGTGTAATATATGTTTTTTCATAACGTATGATAACGTAAGATATCATATGTTATGATATATTTTTTTAATTAAGTTTTATCATATATATCATATGAGAAAAAAATGAGCGTCTTCAATTAAAGCAAACCATTTATTATATTGGACAGAAGGAGCAGAATCGCATTTGCCGTACTCCTCGTACATGAAGAACATCATAAATTTTAATAACAGCCAGTTTTTATTCAAGTTACTTAGGTAATCAGTCGGCTATAAAAAAATGTAATGTTATTTCAATAGTGTCAATCAATAAATAAATAACAACCTGGAAAACAACAGGTCATCATCTTTTTTTTGTTCCTCCTTCTTCTTAGCCTACTTCTTCTTCTTTTTTATTATTTATTAGTTAATAACTAATAACTAATAATAACTAGCTATATATTCCAGTGGATTAGAGAAGATGATCATCTACTACTTGGATTTCATAAAATAAATTAATAATTAATTAACTCTCTTCTTTCTTCTTTTCTCTTCTTCCTCCTTCTTTCTTTCTTTCCCAGACGAAGATATATATCTAAAAAGACACGAAACACTAAGAAAAAAAGAGAGGACCCCACCCTCTCTCCCTCGTGAATTTAATCATCGCAGTTTCTTTCACAAATCACAAGCGCGTCCCATCTTTTTCTTTCCTTCTTCAACAAATGCCAGTTTATTCCAACTGTTTGCACGGAAAGACATCTAGCTAAAGACAGCCGTGCCTTGAGTAATCAAGATGAATAGCCGTGGCAGAGAAGGTTATGGGGAAATGGTTTCAAGCTATATGTCCCTAGTGTCGAACACTTTAAGCGGTTCAAAGCCAATCGTTTATGGTGAGTTTTTGCGTGCTATGGTAGCGTTTGATAACGGTACTCTTGAAGCCGACCGTTGCCTACGCATCGTACGCAGACTATTTAGTAAGTTTCCGCGGCTACTGAGCGGATTTGAGCACATGTACAGAGCGTTAGTGGGGGAAGACAAACTTGTCGCCAAACCCTCCGCTACCCACCTTTTGAAAAGTGCCGCCGGCGAATCCAACTTTGCCGATACCACGAATGGGCCAAATTTGAACGGAACAGACCGCAAAGGTAGACGAGAGGACAGCCCTGCCGTGGAACCAAAGAAAGGGCAGCCCCTTGAAGTTGGAGCGACTGTTAATAATAATAAGCGTAGCAGAAACGGTCATATTGAACGGCGAGGCGTGAAAAAAATTAAAGCCGCTAAAACATGTGTCACGTTAAAGGGGAAAGGTAGATTCCGAGCATGCGCGAACAATTTGAAAACCCCGAATTCTACCCAATTTTTACGTATGGGGTCAAAATGCGTGTTGAATGTGTATTTTGCACATAAAATCAAGAGTGGAAAATTGAAAGAATTGTTGAAACCCGTGTTTGCTGGCATGAATACCCTTTTTCACAATATACAGCAAAACGATCTGATTCAAAGTTTGCTCTCGTCAACAGGGAACGACGCCGAAAGATTTTGCAGCAATCATGTTACGGAGGTCAACGAATTGATAAAACACACACGGGTCGCAAAAGATTTTTTATACGAATGCTATAGCTCCCAAGTCAGGGAAAATTTGGAAAAAGAAAGAAACAACGCGAAAGCGTACGCAAGAAGTCGTCAGAATTTTCGACCGTTTCACAATTCGAACCGGTCAAATGAGCTTATTGGCGAAATGGACGACCATCCGGATACAAAGTTGGAAATTGTTGCCAGAGATTTGTCGCAGACTTTAAATCGCCCGTGTGGATACAAACGACAGACAGAAGGAGCTGTGGTTGTCACCAGCATTCCCTGTGGACGAGGTTCGGGCGATAAGCCCTCATACAGCCACGATGCTATTCGAAACCCCGTCTTCCCGCCCAACCCCCACTCGTCATGTTACATAGGCATTTCTGACAACTACTACAAAGACGACGAAAGTGTGCTGCGATATGTTCCTTGGTTTGGTGATAACGACGAAGAAGGAGTGGATCTAAGCGCATATGATGTCGTGCCTGGGGAAGAAGACAAGATGATGGCCCATGAAGGAGATGATTATTTGGCAATAACTTGGACGTTCACGATCGTTCTTGCTGCACACATGTATGGTGGTTTGTTGGGTGAAGATGGAGAACGTGGACGTGTATTTGATGGCAGAAATGTTAGCAAAGTGCCAAAATCCATTTTTTGCCTGGTGGGGAAATTGATGGGAGGCTTTGGTGGAAGCACGGTATTTCAGCGCATAGAAGAACTACTTTCCAAGAGCAAAAATGGATTTTTCATAGACACCGTTTATCTGAAACAGTTAGACGGTTGGGCACAAGACATCTACAGCAAGTCCAGGAAGAAAAGGGGGTTAGATCAGCAGAGGACCGATTTGACACGCTCGACACTGTCCATATTCTGTTGGAAGAAGGAATTTCGTAGCGATATCATAGCCAGCACCAAGTCCACAAAGTTTGCACATGCCAAAAAGAAATTGTCCGAAGATGTCCGTTCTCGGTTCCAACTCTTGCCAGAAATGCAAACTATATTCGCAAATGGTTCAGCTCACAGGGGACTCAGAAAAGGCCCGTTCATATTTGCAGGAGATGAAGACAACGTAAATGGCAGTATCGAGCAAGACGCGGGGTGGTTGATGGAGTCGTATAAATCCTTGTTTTGCAGACGATGTTTTGTGTACGATTGCCAAAAGCATGGTGCTGAGCATCCTGTGCCTCGTTGGCCGGAAAAGATAAATGTTGGTCGTCGAGGGAGTCTTACTCCCTGCAGTGGAAGTTGCCATCTTGCCGTAAAAAGGAAGACCACTCGAATCAGCAATGCTGCTCTAAGCAATGTGTCTAACCCCGACGTCGAACTTGCATATCAAGTATTGCGTTCAACAAACGGAAATACCTGCAAAGCAGTTAATATCCTGGGAAACCACTGGGGGGACGGGGCAGTGATGCCCAGCTGCATTTTTTTGCATATTTTAGTGTCTCAGAAATGGCCAGAATTGCTAGAAGATGACGAGCAAAAGGGGCGGGCAAAAAAAGGGAAAAAACAAATGAAACCAAAGCCTGTCCGTCGAGAGCGTCTGTTTACGGATGCATCATTCAAACCTTGCGATCACGAAGGAGCCTGCACCGTTGCAAATGGGTGCTCGTGTGCAAAAAATAACAACTACTGTGAAAAATACTGCGCATGCGTAAAATCGTGCAAAAATAGGTATCTCGGCTGCAACTGCAGAGGAAAGTGTGTAACAAAAACATGTCACTGCGTAGCAGCGAGTCGGGAATGTGATCCTGATTTATGCGTGAATTGTGTTTGCGACGATAGTTGTCATAATTGCGTGATGCACAAAAGGCGCGTTAAACTTGTTATTGGTCACTCTTCTATTCACGGTTGGGGCTGTTTCACGACTGAGTTTATAAAGAGAGGCGCTTTCATCAGTTCATATCTAGGTGAGTTAATATCTCAGGACGAGGCCGATCGCCGTGGAAAAATTTATGATAAGCTTAAATGTAGCTTTTTGTTTGATCTGAATACAGATTACGTTATTGACGCAACGAGAAAAGGCAACAAATTGAAGTATGCTAATCACAGTCATGAATTTGCTAATATGGCCCCACGAATTGTGATTCGCAATGGTGATCACTATGTTCATATGTATGCAAAACGCGATATTGAGCCGGGGGAAGAGCTGTGCTTTAATTATGGTTACGGTTCCGATGGATCTGGCAATGAATGGGCCAATCTAAAAAGGTGGAAGCGACGGTGAAAGTAAGAAATAAATTACGTGCAATTTAAAACAAAATTAATGGACCATGGCTGTCACTTACATCTGTATGTGTATACGACCACGAAACGATCAAACTCAATACCGATCATTATTTCATTGAGCAGTACCACAGACAACGAGCCCCTTTAAAACCTTTATGCCGCTGTGTACTTTTAAGACCAATCAATTGGAATCTTGACCAGAACTTGGGGAGGATCTGCAATAGGAGGAGACATTGTTCTTGAACTGACACCTTCTTTTTTTCTTTAATTTTAATTACTATAAAAAATAACAGCCAATTTTTCTTGTTTTATTTAAGTAATAAAATTAAACATTACTCCAAATAACTCAGTTCTAATTTTTGTTTTCAGCGTAATATCATACCACGAAAGTAAATTCTCAGTTTTTTTTTTATACGAAGAAAGTACCTGGTACCCGATCCCCCTTTCTTAGTATTAAGTGACTGGTATACCTGTACAGGTACCAGGTACCTGGTACCAGGTACGGTACCGGTTTGTTAGAAGCAACCTCGAAATCTTGTTTTTCCTTCTTACAATTGTAGTGTAGAGTATTTTACAAGTACGTAAATAAGCATATATTAGATAGGAAAATCTGTTCGGACATTCATAGTATCTATAAAAAAAACCAGGTAATAGCAGGCAACAGAAGAAAATCGAAAAAATAAAAACAGATTTTTTCTTTTCCGACTGTCGGATTTAAATGACTTCTATCATACCATAACATACTCAAAATACTTATTATTTTTATGAATTCTTAACTTACATTTATTTTAATTTTTTCTTAGTCCATTGAGCACAACAAAGCTGCTCCGCGAAGTTCCCAATGTTGCGGCCTTGCTTCACGGGTTGGTAAGTCAACTACGCAAATAAGATGGAGGTCCGTACGCCTAGGGTACTTATAGAGGGGGCAAGAATAAGCGCCGTAAGGACCGTACTCTCCAGAACTACCCCTCTTTTGATTGGAGGTAACCGCGGTTATGTACAACACTGGAAGAGGTGAAAACAACTTTTTTGGATCGCTCTCCACAAGCGAATTGTCCTGCTTACTCCATGCACAACCGTCAAGAAAAAGTCCATAGACGTACACACCCTCCTGTGGCGATTTTTTCACATTGGCTTTTCCAGTAAATTCAGTCACCTCGGTGTGCAAGAGGACATCGTCAAGGCTCCATCTGTCATTAAGGTGGGCCCGGGTAACTTCTTGTTTCATGGCAGTTAGAAAGCCCTGTGGGTTAAAGAAGGCAGTAATTGAAAACGAGGTGGGGCTCCCTTTCGACAGCCATGAAGACAATTGCTCGTTTCTTTCAATCAGGTTGCCAAACCATACCCCAAGATTAGGGGATAACCACGATATTTCATTTCCCGACGCACTAGATACCCATGAAGGCGGTACTCGAGCGTCAAATAAGGCATTCATTGAATCCATTAACCTGGCAGTCATAACCACTTCTCCCCGAATCGCTTGCATGAGCACAGACAAAGTCAGACGAACAATAGAAATAACCACCTGCAGCCTTTGCACCTCTTGGAACAAAAATACGTTCAGCGGTATATCAAGGCCACCAAGTTTATTGATCTGGTTAACATATGCATCTTGCACATATGCGCTTGGCAATTTGTCCAGCAATTCTTTTGCTTTTTCCATCACAAGCTGTTCCCTAGTTTTCCCACCTTCACCCCCAACAGCAGATTTTGGCTGCGTTTCCAAAAGAGTGTCCAGAAGCTCTGTCACTTCTTTCGTCCGGTACGTCATGTCAGCGTTAGGATGTAACCCAAATATCTCTGGCGAGTCAACTTCTGGGTAAGTGCTTAGATACTGCCGGTAAATATCGATTTCCATGCCATCTGGAATTGAGTAAACGAAGTCTTTCGGAATTTTTCCTACCATAGTTGACGGATTGAAGGTAAAATTAGGGGCCAAAGTACTGGGGGTCAACCACGTCTCAGTATAAGTTTTGAACATTCGCCTGTCCATATCGTCCGTAATCTTTCCACCGTATTGAACCTCGCTTACAATGTATTGCAATGTCGGCCACGAAATTTGTTGCGAATACAAGTGTTTCTCCAAAAACGTCGCACATGCCCCCAAATCACTAGAATTGAACTCATATGGAATGCACCACCCTAGTGCTCCGAACTTACGCCTTTCCATAATTATAGAGTGAAGAAAGCACAACGAGAACAATAATGCTCTCCATTGCGGTGTGTCAACCCTCTCTAGTTTTTCTTGATCGACGAAAGCAGAATAGTTATGCAGCATACCGGCCCGAAGTCCAGCTGGGGGCTCGTTTGTGACTTTCATAGAACATTGCAGCAGCCCTATTGGAAATTGTGGATGGGGTTCAGATGTCAAAAACAGTCTGAATGCTTCATTCGTGTTCCCATCCGTTTTTTTCAACTTAGTCAAAACATCTTCTAATGTCATAACGAAGTCCAACCCGAGATGACAGTTTTGCAACAAAACCCAGGTGCCACCGACCGAAGCAGAAGAAATAGCTTTTAAGGCATAGGGTTCTTGGCCTTCCCCAAGTGACACAGTTGTAACAGTTGTCTTTTGTTTTCGCGCAAATGCGTAAACATCCTCGGTAGGATCACTTCCCGCAGAAAGAAGGAAGATGACTGGACTAGACCATTCAGTTGAGGCAAATACTTCTTCCATGGTGTCGGTTTGCGCGTCAACGTACCGTGGCCCTAACGCTGGTAATTTCGTTGACGACCCTTTCACTTCAATTTCTTCTAGTTCGCGCACAAAATCTAAGGCAGCTAAAATAAAGCGATCTGGCCGAAGGCTTCTGATCAGTAACAATTTTAGAAACAATCCCCTTGCATGACCTTCGCTTGCAAAACGTGCACTTACATCAGGTGGGTCCATTTTCTCTGGTTCATTTTCTTCCCACCAACGACGCCATTGCGCTTCACTCCGCGTCATATCGTCGCAAAGAGAATGAAAAAATGGACACTCCTCGGACAGGTTCACAACATTAAGCCAAATATTAGTGTCCAGCCAGTCGAACGGCTTCGGTTTGGTCGTCGCCGCGTCCAATGCAGCCCCACCCTTCAAAAGGGTCATTACCTCGTTTTGTCCCAAAACGCTGGCCGTTACTAACATTTTACAAGACGACACAAGGATGTACGCAAGCCGATCCTGCCCATACATGCAGCGGTTCATATAGCGGTACGTATCGTAAGTCAACGTTTCGACTATATTGGTCACCCGTTTTGACGAGAGTGATGCTTTCTCGGCAGTATCCATCGACCTTTTAAATATCCCAATAAACTGAGTGAGACTTGTCAAGTACATGTTGTTCACCGCGCTCATATCGACAACTGAAAAATACAGGACGGAGGCTCGGGTGGCGACTGCACGATACTGTTCTCGTTTCTCGTTAATTGCAATCTTTGTCTCCTGGGCAGCGATTAGTTTCTTGTTGACCTCTGTCGCTTTTTTCTTCGTTTCCCCTAGAACCTCGATCAATTCAACATCATCTAACAGGTTTCCCTTGTTCTCCGTTAGTCTTTGCAGGAGCTGTTCATCGAGCACAAGCAAAGCTTTGGTGTTGCTGGCAACCGATGCGAGAACCTCGTTCAATTGGTCTTCTAGAATCTGTTGTTCTTTCTTTATAACACGGCCTAATAATTGTTCTTCTAGACCAAGTACTGTAACAGTAAAGTCTACAACAGTTGCGCGGGCTTGTATCTCCGGTGAGAAATGGGGATTTGGCAACCGTGTTGTTAAATATAACATGAACGCCTCGTCGTATTCGCACATTTTGTCTCCTACTGTAATGTACAGGGACCTTGCTTTTTTTATTACGTGCTTTTCTAAAATCGGATCCAACATGGGGTCAATCTCTTCTTCAATGCCAGTGATAATTAATGCCTGGCCCTCACTTAATGTTTGCTCAATTTGATCTCTCAACCTAGGGTTAGTCAAAGTAGTTGCCCCAAAAGCCGGCATATTGTCAGCTTCACGCCGAAGTATCCAGTCTAAACCTTGTCCTTGGGGATCGACCAAAAGGGGATAGCGTGTCGCTTGAGTGACTAACACCCCGTTGTCAATCGACAACGGGTCCGTTGGTAGCCCCTGAACATTCCATTCCCCTACCATACCTTGGTCAACGAGAAAGGATTGTAAGTTCAAGGATTCGGTTGCCGGAATACTTCGTTTATGGAGGTCCATCGAAACTTTACCTTTCACGATCATATCTCTGAACGCCTGATTAAATGGGCCGCAATAACTCAGAAACGCAGAAGCTGAAGCACAGTCTCCAACTAATCGCATGATTTCGTCGGCGAACTTTTTGCTGTCTTCTTTCCACCTTTGCCTTTCGCCCGAGAGGCCTTCAATCAACTGTGTTGCCATCTCCATTTTTCTTCTCGTTTTATTCGCATTGTCCTCAATCGCTTGCTTTTCCGCCATTTTACTTTCAAATTGTGCCTGCAGCGCGTCTAATTTGGCCTTGCACTTATCCAACCTCCCTGATGCAATTGCAAGCTCTTTGTTTGCATGGTCAAGTTTTGAAGATGCAATTGCCAAGCTCTCCAATTTAGGTTTCACAACTTTGGATGCGTGGTGATACATAGACATAGCCCGAACCCATGAGCAAAGTCCTTCCGCGGCTTGGGACGCATTTCTCGCTACCGATGGCAAAAACGACTCAAGTTCCAAATAAGGGGCAATCAATTCCATCGTTTCTTCATTCATATTGTCTTTCTCGTGTTGCGAAAAATAAAATAATGATTTCAGGAAATGGGCGTCAGTCAGCATACCAGCTTTAATAATGGTGTAAGAATTTTGCAAGAACATGAAAGTTTCTTTGTCTTTACCAATACCCATCGTTACAGGGGCCTTTTCTACTTTGGCCATTGGCTGCATTCGCAATATTGACACACAGTCAAACACCAACTTGATGATATCGGAGGGTTTCGGCAACTTTTTCAGTTCATTTAAATCTGCTGGCTTAATAGAGTTCACAGCCCTTTCCGCCTCATCTAAGAACGGTTGCGCTTTATCTAAATCTGCCTGGCACGCCTTTTTCTCCTCTTCGATAGTTTTTGATTCCGCTTCGCAAGAATCCCTGATTAGACCAACAGCTTCGCTTTCCTTCTTAGCTTCTAGTGATGAGACTTGTAATGTTCCGAGCATTGCACTACACTCCTTATCGGACTCTTTCAACACTTCCTCCTGAGCCGCTAGCTCTACTTTCATCTTCTCGACGTCAGCTGCGCCCTTCAAAAGCTTATCTAAACCGAGTTTCACCCTGGACTCTTTAGTTTTTACCAGTTCTAATTTCTTGGAATAAATATTTTTGTACAGCGTCAAATACGAAAGAAATGCTTTTGGGGTTTGGTGAACGTGCCTGCGCATTTTTTGAAAGTAATCCCCACATGTTTCTACAACAGTAGAGTGCGTTGCCCCCATGTGTTCAGTCAGCTGCTGCAAAACGTTTTTGTCACATTCGATGCTGGAGAACGATGATATAAAGCCATCAGCAACTCCCACCAATGCCTCTTTGGGCCACGCAAGGAAGAAATCGATGGTCGTTCCATTGATCAAACCCGGGAACTTCCTTGCCCTTTCAGCAAAATTTGGATTCATTGGAGACATGCATAATACTAGATGCAAGTTTTTTCTCACCACATCCACGAAATATTTGACTAAGTTTTCTGTGTTATCGTTCATGCCCGGCCTTTCTTTTGCAAAAGATGCACGAAGGTCGGCGACCATAAGGTTGAGCTCATCTTTAGGAAAGAGCCCTGCCACCTCCCCGGTCATCAAAATACTATTAATGTATTCCAGAAAGTCTTCAGTCACGATGTCACCATCGGTAAATATCCACGTTACGCCACGGCCCTGCTGCCCCGCAATCTTAAATAACTCTCTGGTGTCTTCCAACAAGCTAGCAACGTTGTAAGATTTTGTAAGAGAAATTTGGAAAATGTGCTGCCGTGCTATGTACGCCGCAAGCTTTGTTGAAGACCTCTTTCCACTACCCCCGACCCCAACAAGCAATGCATTGCCTCGGTCCATTCCAATTATACGAGATACACGGAGGATATGGCGTAGAGCATCATCGAAGAGCACGAGCTCCATGCGTTCGGAAGGTTTATCTTCGTTGTGGTTTGCTAAAAACATCTGGGCAATTGGGCGGACATCAGATAGTCTTCCACCATGTTCGTAAACTCGGGGCGCTTCGTTGATTAGGATCCCGTCTTCGTCGTATTCATCCTCACGCAAAAAATCTACAAACAGAGGATATTCATCCTTTACTTTAATATTGTCAGCTGTGCCATTTCCAAAATTTTTGTTGGTAATCGCATTTAATTCTTTCATGAATTTCTTTTTGTCGTTAATCCCTGTAAGTTTGTCAGAGAATACCCTTTCAGCTTCGTGATGCCATAATTGGAGCAGCATTTTCTCAGATGAAATTACTTGCCTGGGGACACGTAAAATTCCTTGGAACACACGGCTTAAATCGCGCATGTTGAAAATGTAAAAAAAATTTGCTGGCGTTGGCAAAAAGTTGCTCTTCACCCAAGTCCATAACGCAATAGTTGCTCCTGTCAGTTTTTTGGCGCTTTCTCTTATGCCTGCAGAGCCTTTCGATTTCTTGGCTTTACCTTTGCCTTTACCTTTTTCAGATTTCGAAGCCACAGGGCTTGCACCAAATCTTCCACCGAGCATTTGCCCGTAAATGTCATCAACAGAAGACATGGTCGGTATTGTCATGTTGAAAATAAAAAATAGCTGCTTCAGTCTGTTCGGCAAGTCGTTCTTGCCACCGGACGGAGTATTCGCTGCAGCGACATAGGTCAAATCTTCAACAAACTTTAAGTCTCCCCTCTTGTCCTTATCCAGAAAGCAGACGCTATTGTCCGCCACAAGCTGACGAACGCACTCTAGCGTTGGTTGATTCCCCCATTCATTTACTTCCGGCATGTTCATATCATCGAGAAAAACCGTCATCTGTTTCCCATTTGGGGGACCGTAAGTTTTACCTCCCCGCTTATCAAGTTCGCCTTCGATGCTGCCTTGAAACATCCCTCCAGTGGTTGCACTAGAAAAATTTATCTTCTTAAGCTGTCGCGTTTCAGAGTCAAATTTGTCAAAGAACATCAGTGCTGTTACGGTCTTTGCAGTCCCACCTTCACCCACCATCAACGACGGATATTTCTGCGCGTGAAGATGACTGATGATGTATTCAGATCTGGAACTGTCTAAAGTAGGAATAAGAAGATTACAGAAATCTAACTCGTCCCCTTGCCAAGACGGATACTTCCAGGATGGGGCGCTCCATTTTTGCCACGTAATGCTTTCTGGGTCGACAAAAAAGTCGTATACCGTTTCTCCTTTATCTGTAGCTTTCGGCATTTCTTCACTTACGCTTCGTAAATATTGATCGAAGCGCTCCCTGTCGTCAATGTCAAGTCTACCACCGACACTCCATGCCATTGTGTACAAAAACAGCCTCTCAACTTCAAGCTCTAAATCAGATGGTGCAATTGATAGGTTCGATTTATCCAACAGAGCTCCCAGAAGAGCACATGCCCCTGCAATCACACTTACACGCGATGTTTTAACGACCTCTTCGCACTGCGTTCGAACAAACGCGAACCCGGCACCTTCATTTCCATCACTTCCAACAATAG
>Ga0099797_101157_pt1 | contig 14742 bp, 13 predicted proteins | sample Uncmet_Sort48C_1_FD_89871 | JGI IMG/M metagenome (GOLD analysis project Ga0099797, IMG submission 89871) | Marine eukaryotic communities from CALCOFI LINE 67, Pacific Ocean - C012_Sort48C_1 | ecosystem: Environmental > Aquatic > Marine > Oceanic | place: Pacific Ocean: Monterey Bay | collected... | reverse complement strand
GACAGGGCCATGTATAAAACGATGAGAGCCCTTGAGAGAAAGCCACCCAAGCAGGTGGTTTGTCTTGAGGGTGAGAGTGGTGATTTGATTGAGGACCCTATTAATATTCGTAGGTGTTTTCAAAATAAAATTGCTAAGCTTACAAATGGTTCTATTGTTACTGTTCAACAGCTTGTTCAAATTGCGAATGAGGTCTCAATAGAAATAAGTAATGATGATAGGTTGCAAGTCCTAGATTTTTTGCCAAATGAAGGCATGATTGAGTCTATATGTGCATGTGTCGCCTCGTTTCGTGCATGTGGGGAGGACACTGTACCAGGCGAACTTTTAAAATATTATCCAAAGCAAGTTGCCAAAATTATCTACCCACTTATTGTACAAGTTATGTCTAATTTTCAGGAACCGTTAGCCTGGTTAGGTGGAATTTCACAGGAGCTCCTTAAGGGATCACTGCCATCTAGGAAGGTCACGAGTTTTCGTATGGTGATGCTGGCCGATGTTATAGGCAAAACATACCATAAATATTTACGCACTTTATTAACACCATATATCAATACTTATGCATTATCATCTATGTGCGGGGGCATAATGTCCAGGGGCACGGATTTTGCCAGTATTTATGTCAATGCGTTTCAGGATTTCGCCAGGTACCGGCGGGCCTCATGGGCAATTGTTTTCTTGGATGTGAAAGCGGCCTTTGAAAGTGTTCAGAGGCCCTTCTTGTTCGGTAGCAGAGTGTCTGATGAGCAGGTTGCTGGTGTGTTTCGGCAGTGTGGCATGCCTGCTCAGGTGTTTGCCCAGTTCCGTGATGCAATCCAGTCGCCTGGAGCCTTGCAGGAGGCCGGAGTTCCTAGTGTGTTGTGCAAACTTGTTGAAGCATCTCATGCTATAACATGGTATAGTTTTAACGGCCTGGATACCATGGTTGCTACGAAGCAAGGGGTTAAGCCAGGCGATCCATTGGGCGACATCTTATTCGCTTTTATAGTGTGCCGCATTCTTCGTAAAATTAAAGCCCAAATGCCTGATTTAACAACTTGTATGTGTGATGTTCCTGGTACTTCGTCTGTGCTAGGCGAGTTTAGTGCTCAAAATGTTGATATGAGCAGCATTAATTATGTGGACGATTGTGCATTCCCCATATGGGGTGACAGGGCAGAGGATGTAGTGTTGAGTGTGCAGAAGTTGGCAGCATGTGTTCTGGATTCCTTTGCATCGTATGTCATGCACTGTACTTTAGCATCTAATAAAACAGCTGTTTTGCTCGCTTTACTTGGCAAATATCAAAGGAAATTATTAAGGAATCCTGAATTATTTCGTGAGCATGAAGGGCAGATGACCCTTAGAGTTGTATGTACAGTCAAGGGTGAGTGCTTCATCCCTGTCGTGAAGAAGTACAAGCATGTAGGGCGAATGGTTGTTGCCAATTGCTCGAACAATGAAGATGTGAAGCACCATGTCATTGCTGGACATGCAAGTCTTGGCAGTTTGGGCCGCAATGTCATTGGAAATCTGAGTATTCCTGAGAGTGTAAGGCTCAAGTTTTCGTTGATCCCGCTAGCAAAAATGTTAGCATCAAGTGGGGCATGGTACAATCTGTCCTTGACGGGCATCCGTGCATTGGACACTCAGTACAATAAAATCTACCGTACGGCTTATATGGGTCACCAATATTTTAAAAATGCAAACAATAATCTAACTAATGCTCAATTTTATACCAAATACCCCCATAAGAATGTCATGGCATGTGTGAGGGGTCGTAGGCTTCGATTGTTGTTGAGGCTAGTGCACACAGCACCTGAGCCGCTCAAGGCGCTCATTGCTGCATCAGAGGCTTATCAGAAGTCATTTATTCGAGAGTTGGTAGATGATTTGCAGTGGCTGTGGAAGTCCCAGTCTTTTCCTGTTGAGTTTAAGATGCAGGATCCGGGAAACAATCCAAATCAATGGTTTCAATTTATTTCAAAATCACCGTCTTTATTTAAAACACGTATCCGCTGTGCAGAGGAGGTTGAGTGCCTCGCTCTGGTGTTACCCGAATCGTGCAAAAATCAGGGCATGCAGTGCCCGGAGTGTGGCTTTTACTGCAAAAATGTTCATGTATATAGCGGCCACATGGCCAGAGTTCATGGTTTTCGTAGCCCGTTAAAATTGCGGATTGCTGGTTCTGTATGTGCAGCTTGCATGAAAGATTTTCGCACAAGGAACCGCCTATATCATCATTTACATTGTAACTCTAAGAGGTGTGGTAAATATTATATGCAAAATGTTCCTGTGTTGGATAATGATACATATAAAAAGGAAGAAGCGGCAACTGCTGCTGATGAGAAGGCCCTGAAGGCTCAGGGCAAACCTGCTTTTTTCGCTGAGCTACCTGTCATTAGGCTCCCAGGTCCGGTTCCGGTCAGGCCTGAGCTTTAAATTCATTCGCTGTAGGGATGTGCATGACAAAACTCATTGGCAAGAACTTTGTGAAGACGAGTGAGAGACAAAAAGACTACTATATGCCCCCCCCCCAGCAAAAAACAGATATTGAAAACAATCGTTCTAAATCAGGGTCAAGTTGCCAAAGCTTCCACGCGTGCTTTTGAATACAGTGTTTTCTGGATTTAACGTAATTCAGCGTATGAAATCCAAGAACTAGCGTAATTAAACGAAAAAATCAAGATTTAACGTAAGTCAGTAATGAAATCCAGAATTTCACGTAATCAAGCGTATATAATTCAAGATTTAACGTGCTTTATCATAAAGAGACACAGATTTAACATAATTTACCATATACAATCCTAGATTGAACGTAATTTCATCTACTTTACCCGATTTAAAACAATTCAGCATAATTTACATATTCGAGCGTAATTGAAAGTACCAAATCCCAGAGTAAATGTAATTGTATTATACCAGATCCGAGAAATATATATATATATATATATATATATACATACGTAATGTAGCGTATAAGATCCAAGATTAACATAACTTCGTGAACAAAATCCAAGATCTAATGTCATTTAATTCACCAGATTCTAGACGCAATGCAATTTAACGCAATTCAGCGTATCATAGTACACAAATATTTACCACATCCTAGATTTAACGTATCTTTATTATACCGGATCCGAAAAATATTTTGGAATCTTCGTTTGGTTTTCCTTCATAAACCCGGTCCTGTTCGGACAACTTTCTTGTTTTTATACAAGGTTCCAAAGTATGAATTCGGACACAAATGTGACCGCCACGGACGCTACAGGTGCAAAAACACGAGCTGAAATGACGTCTCCGCGACCTGAATCCAATGGAAGATGTCCCGGTCCAGGAGTCCGCCCAAAGTCCGGAAAACAAAAACAACATTTTATTTGGCTTACCCGAGCAATCCTGGGTAAATCTTCTACCGATTTTGCCATAAAGGGTTCCATAGACAACCACTTAGAATAATTGTACATCAAGGTCAAGGTGCCAAGGCTAGCACTCCTGCAACACATTTCCGTGCTGCCAGTGGGCATGTGGCTAGCGCACTTCTTGCGGTGCCTTCCCCAGCCCCAGCGGCAGCGGCAAGTCCGGGGGCAGCGATTGGTGCAGCGATTGGCCGTCGGATTGGTGATATGTTCAGTGGATTTGGATTTTCAATTGATACTGCAAGCTTCGAACTGGATCATCCGGTTCCAATGCCCAGACCCCAAACCCTTTTTAAATTAAATGCATTTCTGAGTAAGTTCGTTCTATCCGTTGCATTCACATCGAAATTCTGTGTACAAGTTAAGTCTCAATTTGAAACATCTCCGTTTCGTGTTCAATTTCGTGACCAAACGATTCGAACGCCTATGCACACACAGCAGCCACAGCTGTGGGACGTCACCGCACATGCGCAGCACAGCAGCCACAGCTGTGGGACGACCCCGCGCATGCACACACAGCAGCCACAGCTGTGGGACATCACCGCGCATGCCCATCACAGCACCCACAGCCATGGGCTGCATTTGCTTCTGAAACCATTTCCTGGAAGCAACAAAAATCGAAATATGGAGTAATTCAATTATAATTTGAAGTCTTGTTCACGGAGTTGTTTGTGGCCTTGTTCGTCAAGTGGACTAATAAGACCACGAGCAAACCCACAAACAAGACCTTTGCTGGCAGACTACTCTTAGATACATTACTCGCTCGATACAGCATTGTGTCCGCCCGCCACCGTCGGCCCGCCGCCCGCCGCCCGCACGCGCTATTGACCCCATTGGGTCCCCTGGAACAATTATATGGGCCCCTCGGGCCCACCCGGCCAACTGAAACAAAAACAAGGCCCGAAACTGTCATATGGGCCCCACAATATATATATATATATATATATATACTTAGTCGGACAAGAAACTCACAGGAGTTGCTCAGGGTGGTGCATGCATTTCCGGACCATGCCCATGATGTAAACAAAACAATGGGTGTGCGACGTGAACACAAATACATCGAGCCACGAAATACAACACGTAGGTGGCCCAAATCAAGAACAAACATGTTAGACATATGAACAAAACCTTGGTGCACGACATGAACAACTATTTCGACACACAACATAAACAACAAAGTTGGGAGGGTTGTTATTTTCATTAAGTGTACATATATGTATACATAAATATGTTATACATTGGGTCCATCTGACCCCCTGCTCCGACCCTTATCTATAGGGACTATTACAAAGGTCCGGCCACCAGCATGTTCAAACAAATTATGTGTTATGCATATTTAGGCAGATTTTGAAGTTGCCTAAATGCTCGAAATGGTTTTTGTTTGCACGAGTTGTTTGCCAGACGTTTTCCCGGTAGCAGTTTTGAGCCGCCACAGCACTGAACATGTGTTTTCTGTTTGATCGAGTTGTTCGCCAGATCGCCTGCCGGTATATTTCGAGGTGCCTGAACACTCAAAACGTGTGTTTGGTTTTCACGAGCTTTCTGCCTGCTTGGGTCTGAGATGGTATTGGAGTTTCCTATGCAGCATGGGGCAGAGACAGTCCTAAGTTGGCTCAAGTTGTGTCAGATCAAGTTGTGTCTGTACTTCTTCAGCTGCTAGCCCCGTCATAGAGTATGATAACTATTTTGCTCTCTCTGTCATTCAACTGTCATGTATGATTGTTTGCAGCTTAACCGAGTGGAGTCGATTCTGATGAAGTTATCCCAAGTTTTTTGCAAGGATCTGCAGATTCGTATTCATTCATCAATGACGAGCATGCGAAGACAGAGTTCCAAGACATTGCTGTGCCTAGCCGCTCACAACCAGTGTCAGGCCCTTGTCAAAGTTCCAAAGTATCGGACAATGTGTCTTCAAAGTCAAAGCAGAGACGGATGCGTGCCAAACGATCAAAATCGCATATGTGGTCTACTCTTCGGGATGTTTATGCCAGAACTGGCAATTCCCCGGACCAGCTTCCAGAAGCTGTAGAAGTAGAAGCGAGGGACCTTGAAACGATGAGTCAATGTTGTGAACAAGATTTGGAGAATGCATCTGCAAGTCTTCTTGGCGAGACGGAGGGTAATGGTGCAATGTGCTCTAAGGAAGTCTTTCTGCCAAGTGGTCAGCAGGCAAGTGCTTGGAACTGTCTCCCCGAGAAGACTGTAAAGGATGGTGTTGAGACGGATGCTTCATTTGCGCGGCATGTTGAGCCCATATCAGCGGAGATGGTTCAGAACCGAGTCATGTCGAGTCAGAACCCGCTGAAAAGGATAGTGGTTGCGCTTATAGCAAGGACGTGCTAGGAGGACTGCGCAGTAAACCAAAGGCCGACTCTATCATCAATCTTTTGTTAAACCGAGATTGTACCCTCGACAACTACCGCGATACGTTAGCTAATTTGCACAGGTATCTCCAAGATGATGGCGCACGCCTGGCCAGTTTTCTGGGAATGAAGTTCGGCATGGGCTGGAAATCTTGGGGTGAGTTGGAATCGACAGTTTGTTCCGAAGTTGAGACAAATCCTCAATGGAAGCCTGGTCTGACATTGGGCATGGTGTTAGCGCATTTCCGTCGGCTTAAGTCTGAGTCTCCCGACACCGACGCGAGAGAGAGAAACCTCACACATAAACTCAATCAACCCAGGCGCATCAAGACAAAGCGGAAGAAATGAGAATTATTGCGAGGATTGATGTGTAGCTGAATGAGAGCAGCTATTTTTCTTTAGCCTTATGTTTAGCAAGCACTTCTTCACCGAGTTGCCAGATATGGCCAACCTCTCTCGCGAGAAAAAAATGTATGTTTGCTTTGTATATTCAGATTATCCCACACCCCTTTGTTTTCATGCATTGTGCCCCAGCTTGGACCCTGCCACATGTTCGCAAAGATGGATGTAAACCGAGATGGCAAGGTGGACGTGAATGAATTTGTCGTCGCAGAGATGAGTTGTCCCACTTGGCCTTAAGGAATAGCCAGGACCTTAATTTGAGGGAGTTTGTGTAACTCACGTCATCCTGGCGCGCGGCGCGAGTGGAAGGGGGGGTCCGGCGGGCATTTCCAGAGTCGTTTCAGAATAGCCACGTTGCCAACGCTAGTGAATTATGCTTCCAAAATGGGGTCTCAATTTTTGTGCGCAGGCGCCCTGGTTAAGAGCCCTGTTCAAAACCCTCGCGCCAACCGATCAAATTTGATACTCTGATAAGTAGGGGTTCTGCATCAGCCAAACGCTCTTTTCCAACACGTGTGCTCGTTTCGTGTAGCGAAATGCTCGCTTTCAAATACGGAGTCTCCGGACTTCGAGCCCGAAGCAGCCCCAGGCACCCCAAACGGGCCCAGCAGGGCCCAGAAGACACCCAAAGGAAGGCAAAGGGACAAGGAATATACTACCGAACTCCCGATCAACCGCCCTAGCGGCCGTTATGTTAATTAGTGGGAGAGGAAGCTTGATACAGGGATTTTATATAGGTCGCGTAATTTGTTGATCAATATTGGTTGTATGTAGGTTATAACACAGGTGTGTTGCAATGTGCAGATAATGGGCCCTATATATTCTTTCGCATAATATGTATATATGCATGCGTGGGCCTGCGGCCCTACTCTTGCAGGTGCTGTGCCTCCCAACCCCTCCACCTCGCGAAAGGTGACCCCTAAGCCCCAGACCCCAGACCGCAAACCCGAAGCATTTAAGCTTCTCTCGGCAATTGGGTGGTGCCTATGCAGTTAGTTTCGAAGCTACGTCCTTAAAACACGTCCTAATTGCCAGAATTCTCGACCCTGGAGTCAGTTCGTGCCCGGTTTCATCAAAAGTACCATTTCAGAACTTCCATCCGCCTCCAGCCCCTTACAAAGAATCGTATTTGTTTAAGCCTCAAAAGTTTTGGGCCATTGAAAATCCAATATGATGGTCAGACTTTCGTTTTGGGTTGGTTTTCCGAATGTGTGTCCACCCCAAAGGGCAGGCCAAAGAAATTCCCCAAAGTGTAAAAAAACGAATGTTTGGATCTTATCGCTAGTGCGATGGTTTCACCAATTTCCACATATAAATTCGATGCAAAAACATCCCAGATGCTTTAAAAGGTGTCCCGACTTGTTTTGGTGGGCCCTGGGCCGGAAAATCAGGTTTAGGGATCCGGGCCCGGAAAATACAGTTTTTGCTTGTCCGAGAAGCCCTGGTGGTCCAGCTAGGTGGTGTTTTGCCATTGCAGGGGGCTCCAGGGCCGGCCCCTGCCCCGGCAACCTTCGTCATCGCCAGCCCAGCTCCGGCCGTAGCAGCTGCACCTGCACCTCAGGCGGCACCCACTCAGGACTGGGGGACTGGAAGCGGCTATATATATATATATATATATATATATATATAATTATATATATGCACATGATATGCATATGTGTGCAACAAATATATACATATATATATGTACATATATATATATATATATATTAAGAGATGTGTGTATATATATATATATATCATTGAAGACGAGCTCACCCCAGCAATGCACCCCGATCCCTAGTTTTCATAAAATGTGAAGAAAGTCACCCGACTTCAAATGTGAAGAAATCCTTGCAAAATCTGAAACAAATGTGAATACCTAGCCAACACAACAGCTTCATGTTTTATTTGAATTGCTTCACATTTGCATTTGGGGTTGGGATCAGCTAGCATTTCGATTATTGCGGGAGACCAGCTCACCCCGACTCTGAATTGACATATTTGTATGTAAATTGCATGGTGTACAGGTCGGGGTGAGCGGGATTTAGGTAAATATGCAAAATACCAGCTCACCCCAACCCCAAATCATTGGCCTCAGATTTCGCAAAGATTTCTTCACATTGCACCTTCAGATTTGGAGTGCTGAAACATGTTTTTTGTTGTTTTAGGTTTCATTTTTGCTTTAGGTTTCATTAGGTTTCGATTCTGGGTCGGTGTGGATTGTTGGGGTGAGTTGGTCTTCCATGAGATATGCATACACGGCGTGCCCCCATGGGGCGCTTAGAAAGCGCGCCTTGAATGTTTTGCTGCATATTTCAGCAGTTTGCATATGTAGCAGGACCTGGTACACACCAGCCATTTTCTTATTTATTCTGGGCCCAAACCCTGTGCTGATGTATATAGATGGTGTCTCCATCCTGGTCCTTCAGGCCAAGGTTTGCGGGTTCAGGCTTAGGGATTCGAGTTCAGGGCTTGGGGTTTAGGGTTCAGGGTTTAGGGTTTACATTCCCACCACCTTTCAAAACGCAGGGGTTGCGAGAAGCGGCCCTTGTGCTACTTTGGCGGCATCTGCAGGATCCGGGGAGGAGTTTGGGCGGCTTTGCGTGCTACTTGGGAAATATTTGCTCAGAAATGGACTTGCGATTTCACCCAAATCTACATAGCCGACTTAGTTAAAGATTTTCCAGCATTTCGAGACGAATCGAATGGGACGGGTCCCGGGACCTGGAAACTGGTAAACAAATTACAGTAGGGTTTCACCTGAATAAGGTTTAATTCCAATTGGATGACATCCCGTGAGTGTAAAACCCTATCATCTACTTCTCAAAGCTCGGGGGTTTCGATCAGCGGCCCTTGGGCTACTTTGGCAGCATCTGTGAGATCCGGGGATTAGTTTTAGGAGGCGGTGCGCGGTACTTGGGGCACATTTGCTCGGGAATGGACTTGTGATTTCCACCCGAATCTACCTAGCCGAGTTAGTTAAACAAATTTAATTGGCCAGGTCTTAACTGTGAGAGTTCTTGATGCTGGACCCCCTTCATGTTCAAAGTCGTCAAAAGGACCATACCAGCATTTCCCTCTGCCTCCTGACCTTTAAAATTTTTAAGCTTCGAAAGCTCACCCGAGTAATTGGAAGTTGAAGACTTGGAAGTTGATGAGTTTCAGGAGGCTCGCCACGGTACTTGGGACACATTTGTGATTTTCACCAAAATCTACTTAGCCGATTTAGTTTTGTTTTTCCGGTCCCCAGACGCCGGGACCCCATAGCCAGCTGCGGGCCGTGATTTCAGCGAATTTGCGGCAGGAGTTACGCAAAATAGTCGAATATGAGGCCGCTGTTGGCCTGGCATGATTTCAGTTTTTCATTTTTTGGGGGGAACCACATCGGTCAGGCCAAAGCAGCTTAATGCGCTCCCAAAGTGGCCCAAGGTCGACGCAAAGGGGATCAAGTGAACGCCACAATCGACCGAAGGGGAGACAAGGACACCCCAAAGACTCCGAAAGAAGCTGCAGGGACCAGACATATATGTACAAACTTCCGATCAACCACCAAAGCGGCCGCTACGTTATCAAATTTTATGAAACTGTCAGAACCATACGCATGACAAGGTGATGCACATGCGAGCATCATGTACAAACTATAAGAAAGCAGCATATGGTCCCGAATTGTGACCAACATATGAAATATTACATCTATCTGAAATACATGCATATGGGCAGATATCAGCGCGGGTATGCTTTCAAAGCTCGTTTCATTTTTGTTGAATTCCGGTCCCCCGACCCCCAAACCCATTTATGATTTTTTGATTGATGTCTGGGCAATTTGGTTGTATGTATGGCATTCGCGTTGAAATCCCGTGCATAATTCGGGTCATACTTGTGAGAACTGTCGATGCTGGACCCAGTTCGTGCCCAATTTCATCAAAAGTACCATTCCAGCATTTCTCTCTGCCTCCAGCCCCTTGAAATATCCCCCTCTCTCTATTTGTATTTGCGTCCACCAGGTCAGATATTTGTCACATGTATCCCGCATTTTTTGGAATCTCTGATTTTGGTTGTGCTCCATGCCGGCGCCATCTTGCAATATATTTATATACATATGTGCATAAGATAACAGAACTTGTAGCGGCTACATATATATATATATATCCAAAAGACTCGTTTGGTTTTCAAGATTGCAAAGGATAGACTGGCTACCACTGTGTGAAACTTGCAGAAACGTACATATATATGTCTGTATCCGTGTTGGCTCAAGTATTGGTGATAATTGCGGTCGCCCACACCTTCATCCGCATGCCATGGGTAATACCTCCTGTGGTGAGCGGGTCGCATGCGTCTCATACTGTGAGGAAAAACAAATCAAACGAGATGGGAAGCGACACATAGTAAATCTCATGCGGACGTTGCTGAAGCCAGAGTTTGACGTCGAGGTTGCAGTTTCGCCATTGGTTGGGATGAAGGGGCTTGCTGGTTACCACAGCTCCGTCATGGTGGCCGGGGAGGAGTATTTCTTCAGTCCCATGGGCATAATACACTCACCGAGGCTCGCAAGCCACAAGCAGAACCCTGAAACGCAAGTTTTCCACATGGGCTTTTCCAGATTCAGTGGCCAGGACCTGATGGACTTCTTGGATCAATATTTCCCGATGGGTCACTACGACCTCCTGCGGAAGAATTGCAACTGCTTTAGTGATTGTGCCTTGTATTTTCTGTGTGAGCAGCGTCTAGATTGGACCTACCGCAAGGTGGAGCATCTCGGTAAACTTGCAGACGACCATGCTGGCATCATACAGTCAATCAGTGCTGGCGATTACACGCCCAACCCGAGAGCTGTGGGCTTTGATTTGGAGGCAACCATCGACGAGATTAAAGCTCGCTCTGATGCCTTTGAAGTCGATGTTGGATTCGTTGGCGATGCGGAAATAGAAGAGGAAATCAGGCCTGAATGTAACCACCCCCAGCTTTTCGCCAGTGGCGCCCTGTTCTCGTTCCCTGAGAAGCAGCAGCAGTCAGAAGTTTCTCCGCGAATCTACAAAGAAGGTTTCGGTGCAGAAGCTTGAAGGTGGTGAGGTGATATGTGGAGGAAGGAGGTAGTATTGTTTTTGTATTGCTGTGGGTTCTTCCATACAAATCCCGAAGCCACATCCTTTTGCATGAGTCTGGCGTGCTTGGGCACACATGCGTGCATGTGTTCATCGAAGCTCAATGCATTACCGTGGGTGTGCTTTCGAAGTTATTTATTTATTTGGTAGTTCCGGACCCCTGAACCCTAAACCCCATACCCCAAAATCATTTGTTGCTGAATATTCTGGGCAATTTGGTGGTATTCAGGGCACTCGTATCGAACATACATGCATAAATCAGTTCTCAATTTTAAAAACTGACGATTTGCCTATTCAATTTCATCAACAATACCATTCCAGCATTTCCCTCTGCCTTCAGGCACTTAAAAAATGTTGAAGCTTCAAAGGCTCACCCGCGTATAGAGTGAGAAGGCACCTAAAAAAAGTTGCCTCAGGCACTTTTAAAATGTTTAAGCCTTAAAGGAAGCTGAAGAGTTGGAAGTTGGATAATTGCGTGAGTCTCGTGTGCTTGTGCACACACATGCATGTATGTGCACGTCAAATCAATGACCATACTAGCTCCCGGCAATGCCATACTCCCAAACATCTAATTGTTGAACCCAGTCGGAATCGGGGTCCTAACTTCTAATATTCTGCTAGGTTTCGGAATCAGAATCTGAGTCTCAATTAACCAAATGTTTCGAATTGATTCTCTATCTCCTCAACTCCAGAAATTGTGTCTAAGCTTCGAAATCGGATTCGCATTTTCCTAATGCGTAATTCCCAGATCCTTGTCAGAATCTGAGTTTCGGAATTTGGCGTCGCACGGAGACAGTGGCATAATGCATATTCTGATAATTCAGTTATCAGCTCGAGTGGTGCAAGGTAGTTCCTGGTTGTGCATACTTGCATTCTGCTAATACCGCCCAGAGGGCATGCGAGGTTGGAAGTTGAAGACTTGACAGCCTTGCGAAAACATCCACACTGCTACTCTCTTCAGTTGTGTGGGTGCACTTTTGGAGGTGTATTAATTTTCTTCAATTCCGGACCCCCGAACCCCAAACTCCGGACCCCAAGTCTATTTGTTGATGCATGTTCTGGGCAACTTGGCGGCATTCATTGCACTCGTTTCGAAAACACAGGTCTGAATCAGAGCTGAATTGTGAGAATTCTCAATTCTCGACCCGGTCGTGCCCGATTTTGTCAAAAGTACCGTTCCAGCATTTCCTTGTGCCTCCAGACCCTCAAGAAACAATCGGAAGCTCAGTCATGTTTGTGTTGTTGACTTGATTTGATTTGATCAGTATGTTTTAGACCATGTCAAAATCATGTGAAATCAATAGGAAAGTGACCAACATGTCAAATGTGCAATGCATGCGAAGTAGTAAATATCGCAGATTTATCACATGGGTTTCACACTTGTTGAAAACCAATTATTTATATTATCCTCCACAACGGAGCGATCTCTCAGGCTATCGTTGACAGCACTATTGCATTCAGGCCACAATTGGGCTATGTTGGAGCTTTACAAGAAGAGGCTTACAACACAAACGAGTTGCTCACCACAGTTGTGTCATTTCCTGCAGCAAGAAGTTATAGGCTGCGCGGTTGCATAGGGAGCCCTAGTTGGGTGATTAGACAAGACTCTGTACAAATAGAAAACAAACAACTTCAATATTCAACACATCTGAACATACTGAACATATATCATACACATATGTATGGAATATAAATGTATATATGTATTTGTATATAATATACATATATATATATACATGTGTATATATATATACATATAACAAAAAGAACTTGGAGCGGCAATCTATGTCTATAGATATTTGTTAATATTTCGGTATCCATGTCGGCTCAAGTATTTGTCAAAGTTGCAGTCGCCCACAGCTTCCATGTGCTTGTCATGGGCAGTACGTCCTGCGGTGACTGGATTCCGTGTGTTTTTTCACGCCAATTCATTCTCCCCAACGGGCTGGCCAGTGTCCGTCAAATACCACATCGGAGCTCCGGATGCATAAATGCATCGGGAGACCACGGATTTTCGAATCCAATCCAATGGGACTAGTCCCGGGGCCCGGAAATAGTTAAAGTCAATAGAAAAATTGTGATGGGAAGCAATCATGAATGCTACAAAAAACAACCTAAATATGGATGGTTTTGTGAACATTCGGGACATTCGGACTCCAAAAAAAATCAAAAAACAAGGAACACCTTTGAATTTGTCGGCCTGGTCGGCAAAACCTTAGTTGCCCTCGTATGAGTATTTTGCCCTACACAATACCCCATATCGCCCCCCCACATACAACAAATCTGGAAATTGCTATCATTTTTGAATATGTCCTTTAATTCCCCATCCAGCGACAATAGGACACACCAAAAAGCCACCCAGTAATTCAAAAACAATGCGGTGAGCGGATTCCGTGCTGCGCATGTTGTGCGGACGGCGTGCGCGATGGGGAGCGGCGCCTACCTGCACCCAATGTCATGCAGCTGTTGAGCAAGGGAGAGTTTGATGTCGAGGTTGCAGTTTCGCCATTGGCTGGGATGAAGGGTGTTGTTGGTTATCACAGCTCCGTTTTGGTTTGTACAAGGCAGGCCCTTGAGACGATCCTAATATACAAGTCAAAGAAAATTGCGAAATAATTGCGACCATACTGTGAAATGGATGTAAAGATAATTTGAAAGCACCGAATACACATAGGAAATCGTGTAGGGTGCCGCCCCTTGCGGCCGAACCACGCAGCCCCCTCCTTCCAAATATGACCAATATGTGTAAATACTGTGAGGTACATGCATAGTCACTGATTGCACATTATGTTTACATTTGCTTCACATGTGCGTCACTATTATTTGGCTAGATGGTTCCCTAACTGGCCATACAAGAAAGTTCATGTAATGGAAAATGTTACAGTTTAATATACAACATAAATAAACCAAATACAAAAACACATTTGAATCACTATGACTATCCAGAATCAGATTCATAATCATTACAAGATGATGTAGATATAGTTGAAGAGGCAGAATACGATGATTATGCCACAGACTCAGGTTCTGATTAAGTCATGCCTTACACTCTCCCATTACTATAGTGTAGTTGTGTTATGTTGGCAGTCTGATCCTTCGGTTTATATCAACATTCCAACAGCGTTAAAGTCCCCCCAAATTATCATTTAGTACTTCTTTGAAAAACCTGGAATTGTCTGGTTTCAATACCCCCCGCCTATTTCAATTTCGGTGGCTGGGGACGAGTACTTCTTCAGTCCCATGGGCATAATACATTCACCGAGGATCGCAAGCCACAAGCAAAACCCTGAAACGCAAGTCTTCCACATGGGCTATTCCAGATTCAGTGGCCAGGACCTCATGGACTTCTTGGATGAATATTTCCCGATGGGTCACAGGGTTGTGGCTAAGGAATCAAATTCCCCAAAAGAAAAAGGGCATGATTGGAAGATTTGGGCCTCCAGGGCCGAACAAGAAAATGCCAACACCATGGCCATATATTCTAATGCAATGGTCAGG
>Ga0099797_101156_pt1 | contig 14742 bp, 9 predicted proteins | sample Uncmet_Sort48C_1_FD_89871 | JGI IMG/M metagenome (GOLD analysis project Ga0099797, IMG submission 89871) | Marine eukaryotic communities from CALCOFI LINE 67, Pacific Ocean - C012_Sort48C_1 | ecosystem: Environmental > Aquatic > Marine > Oceanic | place: Pacific Ocean: Monterey Bay | collected... | reverse complement strand
GTCGATTCTGGTCCCAATTTCGTTGTGGGCTTATTTACTAGATTTTTGAACTAATTGGGCCTCCAAGGCCAAGCAAGGACAATCCAACACCATGCCCATATATTCTAATGCAATGGCCAGACCAGGGGGGGCACGGCCCCCCTGTGGTGTCAATAATATTGGAATATATGGACATGGTGGTGGATTGTCCTTGTTTGGCATCGGAGGCCCAATTGGTTCAAAAATCTGGGAAATTCGCCCAAATAAGCCCACCACGGTTTTTTGTACATAGGCAGTATAAACACCATGGGCGGTGTAAATATTGCCGGGATTTTACAGCCTACTTGCCGTTCCCCAGACCCCGGGACCCTTATAATTCCTAGAAAAAAGTCATGGGAACTTCAAGTGTAAAATAAATGGTGTATGTTTTGGTTCTGGGTTCCATTTGAATCCATTTGGTACGGGTCTCGTGGGTCCCAAAGGGCCCATGGGGCCCATGGGCCCAGGGGGCCCATCGGCGCCAAGCCTGCAATCGGCCGGCTGGCGGCCCGGCGGGCGGCGGGCGGACAGCTTGCCAAACGGCGGGCGAGCGGCAGGCCCGCCAACGTCAAGTGTCAAAAAAATGATCCATATTTGTGGTTCTGTGTTCCATTTGCGTCTATTGGGGTTCCTGATGGAATGCAGTTGGAGCGCAGATGGACCTCAGAGGGTATATAGAGGAACGCAGATGGAACGCAGATTCGGAGGTTTCAACGAAACAACTTCCCATCAGTTGCGACCTAATAATCAGGTCCCGCCCGCAATGCTGTCAAATTTGCCGTAGGAGTTGCGCGAAATCGCCGAATGAGAGGTTTCATGACGCAGCTGGTCGAAATTTAAGGCTAGTTTTGTATTTTTCCGGGCCCCGGCTTCCTAACATTTTTTCCGGATAGATCAGGGTGCTCGCCGATTTTCCGTTTTTCGAGATTCTTAAACAGAGTCGTTGTATTTCATTACACCCCTTATTTGTGTAGTTTGTCAACTTAGAGGAAAAGGCACCTTACTGTAAACATCGGGGATTTTAATAACTGAAGGTGGCGGTTACACAAGGTATGGCTACATCCCTCGACGAAACTTGAGGCTAGTTTGTAAAAGTTCCAACAAAAATCTGTTGCTTTCCGTGTTGGGTGTGTTTGTCGACAATGTGTTCTCCCCGAAAGGCTGGCAACAGAACTACCCCAAAATGTGGAAATCCAAACAGGTCTGGATCTTATCGACTGTGCAATGGTTTTACCTATTCCCAGATGAAAATTCGATCAACAATCACCCCAGATGCATTTAAACACGTCCCCGACCTGTTTGGAAGGGCCCCGGGGCCGGAAAATAGGGTTTAGGCACCCGGGGCCTGACAAAATACACAACCAGCTTTAAGTTTTGTCGAGGATTGTATCAGTGATATTAATGATATCTGCCGCACCACTTGCCCCGTCGTTGCTTGGGCATCCTTTGAAAAACATCCGAATTCGGAAACGAGACTAACCGCCACGGACGCTGCAGGCGCAAAAACACAGGTAAATTCGACGTCTCGGCGACCCGAATTCAATTGGGGACACCATATATATATACACCACCAGCGGATTTGGGCCTGACAAAAAATTAAGTCGCGGGATTTATTAACTGAAGGTGCTGGTTACAAGTTATGGCTGTGAGTGATACTAATAATATCTGCCGCACCACTTGCCCCGTCGTTGCTTGGGCATCCTTTGAAATCTGTGTGTTCGACAAGGTTCCAACATCTGAATTCGGAAAATAAACTGACCGCCACAGACGCTGCAGGGGCAAAAACACAGGTAAATTCGACGTCTCGGCGACCCGAATTCAATTGGGGACACCATATATATATATATATGTACACCACCAGCGGATTTGGGCCTAGACAAAATTAAGTCGCGGGATTTATTAGCTGAAGGTGCCGGTTACAAGTTATGGCTGTGAGTGATACTAATAATATCTGCCGCACCACTTGCCCGTCGTTGCTCGGGCATCCTTCAAAACTCGTTTTTTCGACAAGGTTCCAACATCCGAATTCGGAAATGAAATTGACCGCCACGGATGCTGCAGGCGCAAACACCGGCAATTTCGACGTCTCCGCGACCCGAATGCAATTGGGGACACTATATACGACCATATAATCTTTAGAAGCACTTTAAAAATAAAAATAGGGGACAGTAAAAAATCAGTTTTTGCGGTTTTCGATATTTTTATTGGTTTTATTTGGTTTTGAATTGTTTACATGGTTATTTGAACCGTTACGGATCGATCTGGACCGAGTTTCAGCTCAAACCGGTCGATTGGGCCCATGGATCCCATGGGCTACTGGGGTGGGGGACCACTCGCCGAGAGCTTAAGGTGCCGTCAGGAATCGCGCCCAAAATCAAGGGGGACAGTTAAAAAATAGTTTTCTGGCGGATGCCTGTGTTTTGCTCTCGCAACGCAAAAATGCCAATTTTTTTTAACCGCTTCAAAAGATTATGTACACCACCACCACCACCCTGAAGCCTAAACCCTAAACCCCCCACACACTCCCACAAACTTCCCAGGCTCTTCTAACAGATCGGGGACACCTTATATATATATATATATATATATATATATATATACACCACCGAGTTTGGCCCTAGAAAAAATAAGAAAATGGCTGGTGTATACCGTTTCCTGGTGTATATGCAAATTCTTCAAATATGTAGCCTACACACAAGGCGCGCTTTCCGCGCATTCCACGGGGAAATATTTGATCAGTTCGCATATACACCAGGAAATGGTATACACCAGGTATTTTCTTATTTTTTCTAGGCCTCAACCCGCTGGTTGTGTATATGTGGTGTCCCAGCAATGGAAGACAGCCCAGACCAGGATTCGGCCAACAGTCAAGGAACAAGAATGCCACTTGATTGTGATTGCCCGAGCAATCCTGGGATTAGTGATAATATCTGCCATGCCACTTGCAATTTACTCTTTAGAAGCGGTTAAAAAATGTGGCGTTCTGGTGTTGGGAGAGCAAAAAACTGACATCCGCCAGAAAACTATTTTTTGAACCGTCCCCTGGATTTCTGGGCGCAATTCCTGATGGCACCTTGAGCTCTCGGCGAGTGGTCCCCCACCCCAGTAGCCCATGGGATCCATGGGCCCAATTTACCTAAATGTCACGATTTTGCTCCAGAGTTCACATTTTTAGCTGAAACTTGGACCAAATCAATCCGTATCGGTGAAAATAATTGTACGAACCATTAAAGCAATTAGAACGACTTAGAAAGTATCGGAAACCGTTAAAACTAATTTTGTAACTGTCCCCTATTTAATGTTTTTCATTGTTTCTAAAGATTAAAAGCAAGGAGAACAAAGCAGCGGTGGCAGACTGCGGTGCAATACCGGCCATCCTTGCGGTTCTTAAAGTAGAGTCTTCTCCTGCGGTGCAAACCAATCTCTCGGCTGCTAAATCAATAACAATACACATGCCCGGGAAAGCCAAAGACAATATACAGTGGACCTAATAATGTAGGCTACACCATATAGGAAATATCTGATAATCCTTTAAGAAACAGCTAAACAACTATTACTTGAATCCGGAATCGGATTTGCTATCCATTTCGAGATGGGAATATATCAAACAACACTTGTAGTGACAATTGTTGCTCTCAAGAGGGGTTCATCATCCAAGCTTTCCCTGGGATAATTCGTTGGGTTGTGTAACAACATATGCATTCCTCCGGCCATCAAATCTTGGCAAGCCCAGAATTTCAGTCGAAACGAAACATATGGGCCGCTTACACCGACTATCAACCCGAGATGTTTTTCTGGAGCCTTTTGGTGAGCAGGACAAATTTCCCAAATGTCGGACCACAATCACCAAACTTCATACCATCATCGCACCAACAATTGCGAATCGAATAACGGACAAGTTTCCCATAATATTCCATATAAGGTGTGAGTTCAGAAATATTTCTAAAAAACAGACCCAGAACCCCACACCCCCGAATGTCTGTTTTTGGAAATGTTTCAAGTGTGTCTGTGCAAGTTGGTTGTGTTTATGGCGTTAGTTTCGAAATCGCATGCATAAAAAAGGTCTCAATTGTGAGAATGTTTGATTCCGGAGTCAGTTCGTGCCGGATTTCGTCAAAAGTACAATTCCAGCCTTTCCCTCCCCCTCCAGACCCTTCAAACAATGTTTCTAAGCCTTGAAAGCTCACCCACGTTGTTCAATTATGTTTGGCACATGATTGGTTGCTTGGCTCCAAGGAGCATTATTGGGGCATTTGCAGTTAAACCATATTTTCAACGCTTGTTACAATTTACCGGGTCCGAGGACTAGTCCCATTGGATTCGTCTCGAAACTCCGCGCTATTCGCAAGTATTTATGCATCCAGAACTCCGATGTTGTGCTCCATGGACACCAACAATTCATTTTGGGAGGTTCTTTGGCCAGCCCTTCGAGGAGAACACGTTTTCGAGAAAGCGCACCTAAAACAACAAATCTGTCAAACTAATGTAATCCTATTACGTTTCAGTGATTTCGGAACATTATCTTGGGCATTTGCAGGCAAACTGAAATTAATAAGAAAACCAAGACACCACACACACCCCAAAATGATGGTTAAGATCCATATCGTTGTTCCGCTGTGTGTTCCGGTGTTCCGCTCCTCCGCCCGTTGCCGTCCGCCGGCCGCCGGCCGGCTTGGGTCCCATGGGTCCGATAGGCCGAACAGGCCCCATGGGCCCAAAGGGCCCCATGGGTCCCCCGGAACAATTGTATGTGTCATGGGGCCCCCTGAACAATTATATGGGCCCTTCTGGCCCATCCGGCCAACTGGAACCATAATAAGAACCGGAAATATTATATGGGCGCCCCGGTAGTTATTTGTAAATCGAAGGTTTACCAATACAAGTGCCAATATACTAATCGGTTTCTTATTTTTGTGGTTTCCCATGCCCCGGGTCCGGTCCTTGCACCATTGTTTAAGCCCGGGCCCGAGCCCCGGAACATCAACAAAAACAAGCACCCCTCAAATATATATTGGCATACTTATAGGTAAACCATCGATCCACCAATAAATGAGTTGTTGTCATGTTTGATTTTGTGGGTGTCGGTGTCCTATTCTTGGACACGGGTGCCATGTTGCCGTTTTTTAGTTTCATATATGTTTCAAGTCGTTGCTGGCCATTATTTTCAGCATGGTGTCTTTGCACATTGATATCGATGTTTATCGTGTGAGATCGTAGGATATCGGTTGATATATGTTGTAGTATATCGCAGCATATCCGACGAGATCCCACGATATCCGACGATATCCGACGATATCGAACGATATCCGACGATATCCGACGATATCCAGGGAATGGGGCAATGATATCCGACGATATCCCACGATATATGATTATAAATGTAGCACCTCTTTCCCTGAAAAAAAGTTCCATAGTGGAGCATATAACTTTGTGTTTTGGCATCTTTCGTTGCCGTGGCACTTTTGGGTTTCGTGGGGGTCCAGGGCCTTAGCGGCCACTACTCTGCCTCACGGATTTAGCCAGTGGTGTGCAGGTCCTGGCCTCTGGACCACTAACTAGAGATTGTCAAGTAATTCATAGCATGTTTTTATGTTTGATCAAACATAAAAAGAACAAAAACACCGCATGTTTTGCTGGATCAAACACAAAAACATGTTATTAATTCATTTTATGTTTGATCGAATATACAAACATGCTATGAATTAGTTGATGTTTCCATAGTGGATCATATAGCTTTGCGTTTTGGCATCTTTCGTTGCCTTGGCACTTTTGGGTTTCGTGGGGGCCAGGGCCTTAGCGGCCACTACTCTGCCTCACGGATTTAGCCAGTGGTGTGCAGGTCCGGGCCTCTGGGCCATCGCCTTCCCCGGCGGCTTGGCCCCCCCCCCCCCCCCCCCGGGAATGCAGTCATAGCGGTTTTTGGGGTTCACCGGTTCGGATTTCAATTCGAATTGGTTCCCGGTTTCTGGGGGGTTCTGCAGATTGACATGCCGATTGTCATGTGAATTACACCCGTAAATTCAATGTATATCTTACCGGTTTGAGCCGAGCCTACGAACCTGTCCGGGTCGCGCCAGAAACCGCTATGATCGCCTTCCCCGGCGGCTTGCCTCCCCCCCTTGGGAATGCAGTCCATCAATGGTTTCCTCATGTGCGGCCATGTTGCGCATGCTCGCCTATATTCGCCTATGTGTCCAACTTGTGCGGGACCGTCTTTTGAAAGACTGTCTTTTGATTTTCCGGTCCCGGACCCCTAAACCCTATTTTCCGGTCCTGGGGTCGGTCCCCAGACCTCGGGAATGCCAGTTGGGTTTTATTATGTTTACTGGGGTGGGGCACCACTTGCTTTGAGCTTAGGGTGCTGCCAGGAATTGCGTCAAAAAGCTTGATGCTTGGTTCAATTTAGGCGGGACCGCTTTTTGAAAGACTGTCTTTTGCAATGTCAAAAGACAGTCTTTCGAAAGATAGTCCCACGCAGGTTGGAGGTAAACGATCGATTTATCAATAAATTATTGGTTGACATGTTTGATTTTTTGGGTTTCCTATTATTGGTTGTGCGCTGCACATCGCTGCACCATGCTCATTGGAGCCATCCAATGAATTATAGTTGGTACATCTTTTGTATTTTCGATAATTCGGTACCGTTGTCTAGGACAAATATTTCGCGGAAGTACATATAAAGGAGTTGACCGTTTGACGAGGTGTTCCTTGTGATGTTTAGTCAGTTCAAAGTTTAGAACTATAAAAATATTTGCGAAAATGCACAGTGTTTGGCTACCTACTATTGTTACATGTTTGCCATACGACAATCGTAAGGCAAGCAGTAGTTTCACATGTGTATTTAAAATTATCTTACGGGTTTGTTATAGTTTGTTGTGGGGATTGTTATTTTTGTCATGGCGGTTGTGCCGCTGTACATACGTTCCATTACTTTGAATGATTTAGCAAGTTCCGATGTTGGTCCCATTGGTTGCAGTCTGGAGATCAAATTAATTCGGGGTGTTTATGCATCCGGGATTCCGGTGTTGCATCTTACGGACACAAATCATGTGGGGGGACGGTTCTTTGGCGAGACCTTCGGGGAATAATATTCGGTCGAAAAGGGCGACCCCGCTAAATCGTATGTATTTGTGTGTTATGCTATGTTAATGACAACCCTTTAAAAACCGATCGGAAACTTGTTCAAATGAATCGGGGATGTTTGTGGTTGCATCGAAATTGCATTTGGAAGTGGTTTAAACATGGTGAAGCCGAACACACCCAAAAGGTGTTTCTGGTTTCGGTTTGTTTTGTTGTTTGTGTTGTTGTTTGTTTTCATTTCGTTTTTGTTTTGGGGGGGTCATTGGCCAGCCCTCTGGGGAACATACGTTTTCGCAAACACACCCTTTTAAAAGTCGGTCTGAATTCTTGTAATGTCACCAGAAAAACTACGAATACGCATACCCAGTCAAGGCCTCTGCGTTGGCTAGTTACAACAGTGGTCTTCATTGGGCATGGGTATTGGTTTCCCATCCGGCATTATGGAGGCGGTTTGCGGCGAACCCGCCCCCCCCCCCCCCAGTGTAGTGGAGGCATAATGGTGGATGGAAAACTCTATACCCATAGCCGATGAAAACCAAATTTTCAATTAACCAATGTGGAGGCCTTATAAATATTCGTATCCTTATTCAAATATTGACTTGCCTTTCTTTACCGTTTTTCAATTAAGCACACTATTCAAAAAAACAAGGGCTTCCTATATATGGGATATATATATATATATATATATTCCTTGCTGTGTATATATATATATATATTATTATTATTCATTCAATTTGAAATCTAATATGTGATTGTTTTTGTGACGGTGCACCGGTGTAGGTCCGACTCGTAAAGCGTTCAGACAAGGTAGACGCAAAGCTTGCAATTAACATGCTTGGTGTGAACAAACATTGGCGAACGGCGTCACAAAGTCACACAAAGAGCCACAATATACCACAAGTATGTGCACGGTGTCAAAAAACACCTTTCACGCAAATGTGACAAATACATACAAATATGTGGACCGCACGACATGAAACAAACAGTTGTCTTTTTCAAACGGGAATCACACGTTCCGATGCATGGTGTGCAAATGTGTTTTTGTTCTCAAGTAAGTGCCTGTGTATGTATATACGGTTGACCTACTTAATAAGGCGACATTATAGGAAGTCTACAAAACATGTTTTGCTCACCAGAGGGTCCAGAAAAATGATCTCGGGCTGATCTTCGGTTTACCCGGCTCCAAATGGCCTCGCGTGACTCTTCGTGTCGACTAGAATTCTGGGTTTGGAACTGTTTGGTCACCTTTGGTCGTCGGACGAATCCATTATTTTTACAAGCCCCAAATGATTGTTTTCAGGACGACTCGCAAGATGGACAACTTGTCAGAGCAACAATTGTTACTACAAACATCCCTCAACAGATTCCCATCTCAAAACGAGCACCAAATGCCATGCCAGATTTCATTAATAGTTATCTAAAAATCTCTTAGAGGATTCCTATTTATTTCTTGTAGGGTGTAGCTTAAATTATTAGTTCAACCGTACGGTTGGTGGATTAAAATCAGCAAATATATGGTCACATTGTTGTTTTGTTGCGCGTTTTTCGAAAAAGGTGTTCTCCCCGAAGGGCTGGCAAAAGAACTCCCCCAAATTATCAAAATTCTAAATTATTAGGATTCGATTGACTGTACAATGGTTTTCCCATATCCACTCTCAAACTCAATGAAATAAACATCATAAAATGCATTTGAACACGTCCCCGACTTGTTTCGAAGGGCCCGGGGCTGGAAAATAAAGTTTAGTTAGGTGGTAGCCGATGGAACCTTCAATTCAAAAAGAAATGAAGTCTTCTTAACATCCACAGTTCCACCGCCGTTCCATTTACACCAACACGGTTCCACCACCGTTCCACCACCGTTACATTTACAACATCACCGTTCCACCACCGTTACATGAGATATCCCATGGTATTATCCTATGGCATATCCTGTGAATATTTCATGGAGTCTCCCTTTGGCTATCCAATGGAATTTCTGCCGGAAGGTTCCATGAATTAACATCTAAGTTTAGGGGCCCGGGGCTGGAAAATAGGGTTTATGTGTTGCTTAAGTATGTCCGTCATCAGCATGCTCCTCTTTTGCATGTTTTGGGGTGCCGCCTTCATTTATTTCGCCCCCGCCCCCCCGCCCCGCTCCTCCTGAGATGTGGTTCATGGGATGTGGGTTTCGTCCTTCCCCCCAACTTTTTATCGTACACGGGGACAACCAAATACAGTATTTTGACCATTCCGACCACTACAGTATTTTGCTTAATTGAGCTGTGAGCCCGCTAGTATTTTGCAGGGCCGGGCTGAAGACGAAGTAATTTTAGATGGTATAATATTCAGTATTCCAGTATTCTGCTCGACCAGTATTTTGGTCTTCTCTGCATCCGATAGGATCGCAATTGCCGCGGTAGGGCCGGAATAAAATCGGCGAAATCCTGACTTTCTTTTTTTCTCTTATTCCGTGGGTTGCCTATACAAGTTTGTTGTTCCATCCCTTAGGGTCGCAATTGCTGCCTTAGGGCAGCGATAAAGTCGGCGATATTCTAACGGTATTCTCTTATCTTATTCCGTGTGCTCCCCATACAAGTTTTTGTTGTTCCGTCCCTTAGGGTCGCAGTTGCGGCCTTGCGACCGCAAGAAAGTCAGTGAAATTCAACATTGTTCTCTCATTTCATTCCGTGTGCTCCCTATACAAGTGTGTGTTTCCTTTGTTGGGGTCGCAATTGCGGCATTAGGGCTGCAATAAAATGAGCGACATCCAAACTTTCGTCCGATTTGATTGCGGCCCTAAGGCCAAAATTGCGACCCCGAGGGCACCAACATATGTATATATGTACACCCCGCACCACGGCAATAAGAAATACTTTGGGCCAGCCAGATACTCAACTTCCTATTTGTTCGGAATAGGAATAAATAGGGAAGTTCGGCTTCCAGGCCAGGACTGAGTATCTCGATTTCGTATTGCCGTGTTTCTTATCGCCGTGGCGGGATGTGCTATATTCGTGTGTGTATATATATATACATTCATATGTTGGTGTGCTTCAAAGGCATTTTTTATGTTTTAAATTTCGGGGCCTCGTCCCCGAACCCAAACGCTAGACCCCAAACCCATTTCTTGAAGCGGTGTAAGGATGTCTGGGCAATTTGGTAGGATGTCTGGCATTCGTTTCGCAAGTGCATGTATAAATCAGGTCTCAATTGTGAGAATTCTTGATTATGGACGCAGTTTGTGCCCGAGTTCGCCCAAAGTACCATTTCAGCATTTCCCTTTGCCTGCAGACCCTTATAAAAAAAAGACCTCGGAGGCGTATATATATATATATATATATATATATATATGCATATTTGAGAAAAAACAATTGTGATGTTTTTGGGGGGTCCTCCCAAATCTGGAAAATCGTACGAAAAGCGTAGGCGAATGTTGCTCGGGAGATGTTGTCCCGGCTGGGAAATGTGAAGAAACAGTTGGGAATGCTACCAAACAGTCACAAAACATAACGAGCGACGCTCGACGACGGAAAACGTTCGGGAAACTTCGGAACACAACTCAAAAGGCAACCGGGAAGCGCGAATGGAACACCACTTCGAAAACACACAAAACACACATCAAACCATGCAAATAAAACAGCCGGGAAACGCTGGGCATATATATTTGGAGAACTCACTTACATAGGGAGAGCCGGAAATTTAGCATTCTTGGTTGTTTTGTACAATTTGGTGAACGGTAATAATCAACGTCGAGACGAGGCCATTGGTTACGGCGCCTTGACAACGCTTGTTGCTGTCATGAAGAGTGGCGTCCCTGAAACCCAGCGGGAGGCATCCGACGTTCTGCGAATTCTAGCAGGTAGGCTAGCTTATTTAGTTTAGTCGTTTAGTCGTAAAAAAATGGTTTTGAACCGTTTCCAGGTCCCGGTGCCGGTCGCATTGGATTCGTCTCGAACATCCGGGTTGTCTTGTTGTATTTATGCGTCCAGAAATCAGATGTGGTTTTTATACGGACAACAATATGCTTTGGGGCACCGCACCCCTCCCAAATTTATTTTCGTGTGCTCTTGGCCTTGCCCCTTGGGGGGGATATGATTTTGACAAGCGCACCCAAAACAAAATTGCCCTTATATTTTGTATGTACTTGTTGTTTGTTTGATTTGGGATGGTTTCAGTGGAAATAACGTTTGAAGGCTATGTTAGCATATCATGTAACAGTGGATGTTTTCGTTTTATCGTGTAGTGGCATGTATTTGCGTGCCCATCTGAGGTTAGTTTCATTTAGCTGCATACCCATCTGAATGCAGTTGCTTTCAGTTGCATGTCCAATTCAGATCAGTTGCATGTAATTTCAGGTGTTTTCACGAAACGGACCTTGAACACAGATTCCAGCTTGGGAATTGGACCATCGGGCTCCAAATTGTGCTGGGCATTATGTTCGTGAAATGGAAAATGTCGATTTTCTCGAAGGCGAAGTTTGTTACGAGTTGGGATCTGAATCAACGGCTTGAGTTGAAACTTAGTCCACATCGACTTGTATCGTTGCAGCTGAGCCCCAAATCACATTTCCGAGTCAACATATAACAAAACTCGACCCAACAAATAATGATAATACACGTTTTTCGGATGTTAAGGAATTCCTAAATTCTTGGCAGAGTAGCCTCAATTCCTTAAAATGGCGATTTCTGGGCGCAATTCCCGACGGCACCTTAAGCTCTCGGCGAGTGGTCCCCCATGGGCCCATATGGGCTTCATGGGCTACATGGCCCCATAGGGCCCATGGTCCCCAAGGGCCCCCATGGGCCCCCATGGGCCCATGAAGGTTGCGTGGTTTGATATTTTGAGGGCTTGATTCCTCAAACAACAATTCCTTAACAAAGTTCGTTGGGAAACGGTGTAATAACAAATCATAATGTGTTTCCTCACCTGCTAAATTTCGTGCAGGCACGAAATAAGAAGTTGGATGGCAAAAGAACCCCCCTAAAATGACGAACATTTCAAAATGTACAAAACATACAAAAAAAACAGTATTTGTATATATATATATATAAGCATAAATATTTTCTCATATATTAGTTCCCAGTTGTTTTTGTTTTTTTTTGGGGGGGAGGGGGGCTTATATGGGCGTTGGGAGGGTCTAATATAGGGCAAAAGACTGGTGGGAGGCTCATTAACATTTGGCGCCAGGCAAACCCATTTTTGGAGGTTCTTTGGCCAGCCCTTCGGGAAAAATACATTTTCGAAAAACGCAGCCCAAACAAAATCGATCCAAAATGGCGAATATTACAAAATGTTTGGATCCTACCGTTATACAATGACTTTAACAATTTCCAGATGCAATTTCGATGCAACAAAAACACTCCAGATGCATTTTAACAAGTCCCCGACTTGTTTGGAACGGTTTTTCTTCAACCTCGAACGGTTTTTCATCAAAAGTTAGGGACCCTTATATGAAATATAATGGGGACTTTGTTCGGCATTATACTAGCAATGATTGGTACGAAGTTGGTACGAAGTTTGACATTTGTGGTACGAAATTTGATGAACTTGGTACGAAATACAACCCCGCAGTGATCAAATATAGACCTTTATGACTAAATACACCCATCGGCGGCACGAAGTGCCGCCGATGGGTGTATTTTCTCATTTAGGGTCTATATTTGATCACTTCGGGATTGTATTTCGCACCAAGTTCGACAATGTTTGTACCACAGACGTCAAACCGCGTACCACCTTCGTACCAAGATGTGAAAAGAATGACGGACGAGGTCCACATGATATCTCATATAATTTCCAATCCAGAACCCTGGGCGAGTTGCGACGCCTAGCGCCGGCAGGGGCTGATGCCACCTCTCAAAAGACACATTCGACAAGAATCTTGTGACCATGGGTCTGCCTTAATGGGGTGTCCCCGCCTGTGGTAGGATTCTAAAAGGTTAGGGGCTCCACACGAAATTTAGCATTCTCACCGGATCCTTCACCATCCGAATTTCATGCTAGCCTCGTGTCCGTAGCAATGATGGCGGCCTGGTGTGTCCGTAGCTTCGTGTCCGTAGCTATGATGGCGGCCCGGGATTCACCAAAACCGACAAAACTACACACACAATTATAAAACAAAGACAAACCGAAATATACCGAAATATATATATATATATATATATATATATGTTGGACGTGGAAAAAAAAAATATATATATATTTGCCTTCGGCCTTCCCGCCACCGTGCCGGTTATTGTGGACCGGTGGCCGAGCTCCCTTAAACTCCTTGCGGTTCCCCTTGGGCTCCTTTAGATCTCCCATGGGCTCCTCTTAGGCTCCCCTTGGGTTTCTTTTGGTCTCCCCTGTATCTCTTTGGCTTCCCCGGGGTTCCTTTTGGGCTCCCCTGGGCAGCCCTTGGAATTCTTTTGGGCTTCCCTGGGTGCTTCTTGGGCTGCCCCCGGTTCTCTTTTGGGGTCCCCGGGGCTTTCCTTGGATTCGCTTTGGGCTCCACGAGCTCTCTGTGGACCGCCATTGTCTCCAAGTGTGTTCTTGGAGCTAACACGTCGGTTCGTTGACCGCCCGTTTGTTTCCAAACGCCAATTTTTACAATGTAAGAATGGGGTCCCAAATTCATGCGAGTAATCACGGGTAACCCTAGGTATCCCTCCCTTGGGCTCTCCTTGGACGTCTTTTGGGCTCCCTGGACGCGTCCTGGGCTCCCCCTGGTTTCTTTTGGGGTCCCCGGGGCCCTCCCTCGATTCGCTTTGAGCTCCACGAGCTCTCTATGGACCGCCATTGTCTCCCAAGTGTGTTCTTGCACCTAACACTTCGGTTCGTTGAGCGCTCGTTTGTCCCCAAACTTTATCTTTTACAGTGTAAAACGGGGGTCCGCAATGCATGCCGGTAACCCCGAGTAACCCCGGCTGGGCTCTACTTTGGCTTCTTTTGAGCTTTTGAGCTCCCCTTGGTGCCTCCTGGGTTCCCCCTGGGTGTCTTGGGATCCCCGGGGCTCTCCCTCGAGTCGCTTTGGGTTCCAAAACTCCCTGTGAATCGCCATTGTCTCCCAATTGTGTTCTTGGACCTAATAAAACCTGGGTTCGCTGACGGCCCGTTTGTGCTTAAACCCTTAATTTTTACAGTGTAAAACGGGGGTCCAGAATTCATGCAAGCATCCCGGAGTAATCGGGGTAATCCTGAGTAATTGGGGTGTGGGTCCCCTAAAGTAACTTAAAGACTGTTGACTAAGAAACTACAACCAAGCATTACAAACACTCCACTGGTGCCTAGCGGCACGGTGGCGGATATATATATATATATATATATATATATATGTATATATATATATATACACATACATTCCATTCAGTAATAGATCAACCTATCTACTAAATCGGCTTATTTACATGAAAATGGATTTATGTACGCGGAAATGTGTTTATTTAGTAATAGATCTGGTTATTTATTAACTAGTTAGGGCTGCGCACGAATCTTAGCATTCTCACCGGATCATTCACCATCCGAATTTCATGCTAGCTAGCTTTGTGTCCGTAGCAATGATGACGGCCTGGTGTGTCCGTAGATTTGTGTCCGTAGCTATGATGGCGGCCCGGGATCCACCAAAACCGAAAAATACACACAATACGTCAAGCATCTTCTACAACAAAGCGGATCAAACCCCGTCCTGACACA
>Ga0099797_101153_pt1 | contig 14746 bp, 14 predicted proteins | sample Uncmet_Sort48C_1_FD_89871 | JGI IMG/M metagenome (GOLD analysis project Ga0099797, IMG submission 89871) | Marine eukaryotic communities from CALCOFI LINE 67, Pacific Ocean - C012_Sort48C_1 | ecosystem: Environmental > Aquatic > Marine > Oceanic | place: Pacific Ocean: Monterey Bay | collected... | reverse complement strand
TTTCGCATGAACTATGGCCCCCCTGGCTCAGCGCAGCTATAAAAAAGGGTGTCGCATGGACGTCTGGCCCCCTGGGCCAGCTCGGGTCGGAGAAAAGCGATTTCGCATGAACTATGGCCCCCCTGGCTCAGCGCCCCACAGGCACCCCGATGAAACCCCAAAGATACCAAATGGAGCCCAACAAGCGCCGAGGGGCACCCAAAAAGAACCCAAGGGGAGCCCAGGGGAGTTCAAAAGGAAGCCAAGGGAAGCCAAAGAGAGCTAGGGGAGCCCAAGAGATACCCAGGCCGAGCCCAAGAGGCGACCAGGGGACATCTAAAGAAGCCCACGGGAGCCCACAAGGAGTTTAAGGGAGCTCGGCCACCGGTCCACGATAACTGGCACGGTGGCGGGAAGACCGAAGGCAAGTGAATATATGTATATATGGATGTGTATGTATAATTATTAGTATTAGATATATGTATGTATATATGTACATGTATATGTGTGTATATTTGTAGCTTATATGAAGATGGTCCTTCTCAACGGATCCATTTTCTAACCGGATATGAGCCAAAAGCCTTACTACCTTAAATTAAAAGTGTTCTCAAATAGGAAGAGACCGAGCCTAATGCGTCTGCATATCCCGTCTTCACATTTGCATCGAAGTCTCGCAGCAAAGGTATCAGCACCGCCAAGGAGTAATGGTATAGTCCTCATCGCACAGATCTCGAATGTTACAGGTCTAAACGAGAAAAAACCAACTAATGCCCATACCCAATCAAGGAGCGTAATTTGGACAATTGGCAAAGTGGTCTTCTCTTGGCATAGGTATAACTGTAGTCAAGCATTATGGAGGCGGTGGGTGGAAAACTAATACCCATGCGCAATGAGGACCACTTTTTGCAATTACCCAAATTAGAGGAATGAACTGGGCATGGGCCTTCGTTCTATTATTTTTGAATAGAGCTGTGCACATTCCAAGGCCAATTAACAATGTCAAACTGTCTACTATGGGCATCTATGTGTTAGACGCATGGGCTCATCCCATCGGGTTCCGTTCGGAGCTTCGTGCACATGTGTTGTTATGCATGCAAACTGAACTCTTATATCAACCCCGATCGGGTAACTATTTTCTGGACCTGATGCGCAAACACAAATTTGAAAGTGTGTTTGGAACTTACCGGGCAAAAGCCCTTATCATATATCGCCACCAGTTTTTAATTGCAAATAGCCAGACAATGTGGTGGAGGGTCTTCAATGCTAATGGATCTGAATCCACATGGGAATCAAACCCCATGGGCCATTTGGATTAAACCGCATTGAGAGATGATATTAACATAACAGCCGCTTGGGCGGTTGATTGGGGGTTTTGAAATATATTCCTTGACCTTCTGGCTTCCTTTGGGTGTCGTCGGGGCCCCTGTAACAAGTTTGGGGTTTCCGGGGCTGCCTTGGGCTCGAAGTCCGGACTCTCCATGTTTCGAAAATAAGCGTTTCGCGTGTTGTGATATGCATTTGTGGCCTCACCGGGTAGAACCGGCATCAAAAGCCACCATAACAACCGGTTAAAGTCGGCTAGCGTGAAACAGACATTCGTCTCGTACAAATGTAAAGACGAATGAGCAGGGCGCAGATAATCAAGCACATTGGCTTGCAAGCTGTTGGAGGTCACCTGAGGTTTGCACTAACTGTGACCCATTGCGACATACCCTTCAGAAGCAACCTAGGTCGCATCCGATAAGGTGTGTCGCGAGTTTCCCCTGAACTAATCAAGATTTAGTTCAGCACAAATTGGTGCTTTGCAAATCGAGTTTATACAGCACTCGATACCCAAGCTCTCAGTTTGCAGGAGAGTGCAATCAGACAATTGATTGCAGTATGTCGCGTGTTCCGTTAACAAAAGGGTCCTACCAATTAGGACGGAATTACATCACCCACCTCAGAAGCAACCTGAGTCGCATCCGATCTGGGAGTTGTAAATTCGCAGTTAACGTGAATCCCCACGACACTAACCACCGATCCAAATTCGGTAGGTGTGATATACACAACCGTCTCGAATGTAGAAATATACGAATAGACAATCAAGGACATTGGCTTGCGACTTAATGCAGTTTTGCATTAACTGTGACCATTTGCCACACACCCCTTCAGAAGCAACTGCAGTCGCATCCGATACGGTGTGTTCGAAATCTCACCCTGAGCTGATCCAGATCAAGTTCATTGGGTGCGGAGCCAAATCGAGTTTAAGCAAGCACTCGATGAACAAGCTCTCCGACAAGAGAGAGAGAGAGTACAATCAGTCCATGATTGAAGTATGTAGCATGTTTCCGCTCACAGAGGGGTCCTACGAATTAGGACGGAAATACATCACCCACTACAGAAGCAACCTAGGTCGCATCCGATCCGGGTACTGTAATTTCGCACTTAACGGGAACCCCTCGCGACATACAGATGCGCAAAACATTCGTCTCGAACATAAGCTTATATATAGACGAATGAGCCTGGCACGGATAATCAAACACCTTGGCTTGCGGCCAGATGCAGTTTGGCATGAACTGTGACTCATTGCAACACACCCTTCAGAAGCAACCTAAGTCGCATCCGATACGGTGTGTTGCAAAATCACCCTGAACTAATCGAGATCTAGTTCAACCAAACAGCATACACAAACACACCTGTTAGGTGCTGACCTAGGGGTGAACGAAAACAAGGCAACACTCATGCACGCAAGCACATGCACTCAGCCTCATCTCACATGTTGCGCGCACGCCCACGGCACTCCAGCACTCTCATCTACAGGTGGTCGTCGAACCCGCACTTCGCATCACCGTAGGCTCGGTCACCCGTCCGAGCTTGTAATGAAAATCGCAAAGCATATTAGATGACGCACTGCCCGGAGGCACCCGGAAGTCATGAAGCACAAAGCCAGCATGCTAGGCAATTAGGACCGCCGATCAAAGATCAAGCAGTCCCCCCGCCCCACCGACGCGGTGCTGGTGAGTCGTGGGAACACTTAGCAAGCTCACCGTTGAAGCGTCCGTCCGCCGCTGGGGTTGTCGGGTGCCAGGGCATTCAAACCAGACATTCTCCCCACCCAAGAAGCAACCCAGGTCGCATCCTGGTAGGTTCATGAAATTGTTTAGATGCCATTTCCCACAAAGCACACGACAAGCAACGCATTGGGAGCACAAGCCTGACAACCTTGCACTGACGAACCCCACCAATGCTCCCATGCCAAGAGCAGCTGCATGACCACAAGGAGAAGAAGCTCGACCACTGCGCACTTCCACTGCTGGTGTAATGGGCCTAGGCCAATTACACAACCCTCCTCAGAAGCAACCTGAGTCGCATCCGAGTCAGGTTGAGCAGGCGGCGCATAGGCCATTGCATATCTCCTCTAGCCTCGCCATTCCCAGAAGCACCCAAAGGCGCATCCGATCAAGGCGAGGTCAAGACACGAACGCCGGATTTGGAAACCCCGACCGCAGAAGCAACCTGGGTCGCAGCCGCTCAGGGGTTTCATGAAATTCGGTGTTCTGGACATAGCTCCACCGAGTCGCCACGATAAATGCCGTCGTCCAAGCCACCGCAGCAAACTTGCCTGACGCCTAGCTCACTTGCATATCTCCTCTAGCCTCGCCCTTCCCAGAAGCATGGACGCATCCGGTAAAGGCGGGGCCAAGACACGAACACCGGATTTTGAAACCCCATCCGCAAAAGCAACCTGAGTCGCATCCGCTTCGGGGTTTGATGAAATCCGATGTTCTGGAGATAGCTCCACCGAGTCGCCACGATACATGCCGTCGTCCAAGCCACCGCAGCCACCTTGCCTGTCGCCTAGCTCACTTGCATATCTCCTCTAGCCTCGCCCTTCCCAGAAGCATGCTAGGACGCATCCGGTAAAGGCAAGTCCAAGACACGAACACCGGATTTGGAAACCCCATCCGCAGAAGCAACCTGAGTCGCATCCGCTTAGGGGCTTCATGAAATCCGATGCCCTGGAGGTAGCTCCACCGAGTCGCCACGAACCATGCCGTCGTCCAAGCCTCCGCAGCCGCCTTGCCTCAAGTCCCCGCCGCACAAGTATGGGGTTGTCTTGGGCGGAGGTCTCCCATGCCCAACTGAAGGGAACCATACAAGCAGCGGCTCGGAACCAGCGATGCCAAGCCGGATTGCTGAGGCCAATGGCCACCGCAATTCTGCAATGTCATCCGGTTACCGAGCCAAGCTTGTATGGTTCCATTCTGGGTCAGACAACCACATCCGACGGGATCTCCCAATAGCATACCCACCATCCGCCAATTGAGCAAAGCTTGGGAATGCAATTTCAAAGAATCCACTATGACCAGGCTTGAGCCAAAATGGCCATCGGATGAAATAGGATTCCTAAGGACAATCCCGCCCGCCCACCTAGGATAAGGGTCACAAAATGCAAGAATGTTTACACCACAAAAACTTCGTTATAGGAAAAACTTACAATGCTATGCAAAGCGCAGGACTGTAAAGCAATGCAACCTCAAGCAAAGCAAAGCAATGCGAAGTAAAGCGATGCAAAATAATGCTAAACAACACAATGCAAAGCAAAGCAACGAATTAGCAAATGGACGCAAAGCCAAGCAAAGCATTGCGACGCAAAGCAAAGTGTTGCGGGAATAGGGAACACAAAGCAAAGCAACACACAACATTGCATTCCGAAACAATGCCAAAAACAAAGCGAAACAATCCAAAGCAATGCAAAGCAAAGCAATGTATAAAAACAAACACACAAAGCGAACTAACCAAAAGGAAAGCACCTAATTGGGGTAGTGTCGGGTTCATAATATAGATTAGCATCCTAAGCATCCTAGTCACAGTCAGAAACCTGCTCAATTATTTCAAGGCGTCACCCTCATAATTATAACTTGTCTGACAAATTACAGGCAATTCTTTGTTTGAACTGAGGTGCCCTCAACGGTATTAATAGGGATATATATAAGGAAGTTAATTGAACTACAATCTGATTTTCCGGATTGTGCATTGTTATGGGTGTTTGGAGGCTCTAGTATAGTGCAAGATAACTCGTGGGAGGTTACCTAAGATAGGTAGTTCTTTGTTTGAGCGGGGGAACGAGTAACTGCAGCAAAACAGACTAGTTATGATCGAGAGCATCGCCTAAGGAAGGTACAGCATGAGTTCTTGTGATAGATAAGCGTTGCAAACAACTCAGGTGCCCTTTAAATGTCAAGAAGTTAAATATAATGCGGGGCTGTGAGTAATGGGCCCCTCAACCACACCCCTGCGATGCACAAAGGGAAATGGTGTACAGGCAAATGCAAACACCATTGAACATATTAAAAAATGCAGAATGATGCGTGGATGACAAGACATGCAATTCATCTGAAGTACATATTCAAGCAATTCGGAAATAAATGAGAAGGCCTGTTGGCTTTATATGTTGGTTAACCGTTTGTGCAAAATTCGCACAATGTTCAGATTGTCCCACATGTGATGTTCATAATGCGTTCGTAATGTCCAATACGGAAGCGCATTCTAGGGCAAGGTGCACTGGCTCTCGATGCATGAATAGGTCCGCAAGATGCAAGAAGAAGCAGCCAGGTGAAAAAAATACAAGTGTGCGTGCAAACGGTACGCAAACCTCTAAATTTACCTTTACCCGAACCCAGCAAGTATCTTGTGCGAGCAAGGAGCAGAATGTAAGGTAAGAATGGTGACGTGCAAAAAATTGAGATTTATGGTGGGCCCTATAAGATAAATGTCCCAAAATGTGTATATATATATATATATATCGGTATATATATATATATATATCGGTATTGGTATTGGAAGGAGTGGATGTAGTTGTGGGTCCAACGACAAGAGGCGTCCGAATACACCACCAAGTAGCTCTGACTGCGAACTTCGGGACAAGCATGGAAAAGGGCCTGCAAGTCCGTGCAGAAGCCATACCACCCAGCAGCACTCAACAGGAAAGCTGACATGAGTGACACAAAAAGTAAAGCCTTTTTTCGTTATCCTTGCTGACCTCGGTCATGTGGGGGCTGACAGGGATAGGCATTCTGACGCACCCTGGCCGCCGTGGGCAGAGACCGCCATGGGGTGGAAAGTGAAGCCACTGTGGGGCCGAGGTGGGGCGCAATGGCGTCGAAAACCAAGAATAGGCAGCGGGGCAGCCGAGTACGGGTTCCTCATGAAATTGTTTTCTTCAGAAAAATGAGCCGGTCACCATAGAGACGGTCACCATGGGGAGCGGGGGAGGTTTAAGCCGTGATGACAAGATCACGTTGTTTGGAATACAAAAACAGGCTTTCAACTAATGCTCTGGAACAGCGGCACCACGTGAAGTCCACGACGAACAAAGCAAATCAGGTGAAGATAGACACACATTGGTATTGGTATTGGTATTGGATTAGTGCCCTCGTGAGGGTAGTGCTGTGGGTGCAGCGCAAAAACATTACGAAGGAAACCGACCCAGCCCCTTATGGCAATGCCAGTAGCTGAGATGTGGTCAGAAGCTGCGGTGCTAAGGTGGAGCCAGCTGCCCAGACATTGGCAGAGAAACATGAGCCCAACACAACTATCACGACTAGATTCAGCCCACACTGCACAAGAAGCACACCAACCGCCCATCAACGTGGACATGTGGCCAGCGGCAACACCCAAGGGCAGAGTAAGAGAACCCATCGACACAACGCCTCACTGCGGAGCACTGGTCTGCTTCCCGACATTATCACAAACAGATTCAAATCTAGCGGCACAAAAACAACAACAATGCGAGTGTGCCTGTGTACTCCCTGTGCCTGGGGCTGTGTGGGGCGCCCTCGCCCATAAGCGAGTGTGCCGCACCAGGCCCCGTCAAGCCAACTTCTTGCGCCCCTCCCCCCCCAAACAACAAACAACGAGCAACGGGTGACGATGACGCCACCCCCCTCCCAAACAAGGAGCAACGTCGGATGATGATGCACGTGCCCCCCCCAAAAACAACGAGCAACGTCGGATGATGATGCATGTGCCCCCCCGGCCACCTCAACCTAACAACGGCCGGTGCCAACACCTGCCAGAAAAAGATCATACTACTCTGCTGTGCCACTGCCAGTTTTTGTCCCTCGTACTCCGATTCCGACATCCACTCAAGCAGCGCTATGTGTGTGATGCCCAGCACATTCAATACGAATGGCCAGACACACAATTGTCCTGGGTCAATTTGGCTCGCGTGCAAATTCGATGTAAACCCCGCCATAGATACATTAAGCACGTCTCCGACCTGTCTTGAATTGTTTTTGATTGACAACGAAAGGGAAATATAGAAGAAAACAAAGTGTCCTTGGTAAGTCTGAGAGAAGAACTCTTACGACGGATACAAACTAGAAATGACCATATATATATATATATATATATATATATTCTGCATATTACTTGTGAAGCTGGAGGTCAAGACACCATAATAGCGGCCGTTCGAGAGAGTTGCTCTGAAGGGCTGCTCCGGGGCCGTGCTTTCCATTGTTAGATCATGGCTGCGGTCACGGATGTGTATTTTGCAATACCAAATGGCATGTGTATATATGTATGTATATTGTATGGAATCTCATGTTTTTGTTTGTCGAATATGTGTCGAATCGAACCATTGTCGAATCTGTGTCGAATACTGATTGCATCGTTGTCGAATCTTTGTCAATATGTCGAATCTGTGTCGAATCTGTGTCGAATCATTGTCGAATATGTCGAATATTTGTCGAATCTTTGTTGACGATTGGTCGAATATGTCGATAATATCACGAATATATTGAATTCGTGTCGAATTTGTTTTATAATGTGTGTTGATTTGTTGTCGAATAAGTGTCGAATCTTTGTCGGATATGCCGAATATATTTATGTATATATGTGTATATATATATTATATATGTATATGTATATGTATATGTATATGTATGTCAGATAATTGTCAAAAGAAGAATAGTACTGAGGGGAACCACCTATGATACTTAATATATATAGCGTATATTTGTACATATATGCGATTTGTATCGAGTTTTGATTTTGATGTTATTAACTTGCATACCAATGGCTATGGAAATTCATAGAGGTTTCGCATATATCAACCCGACTGACCGAGGTCGCACCTGCAAGGTGTTATTCCGCAGCCAGAATGGCATTTGTGTGTTTTGATAATTGAGCTAATGACGTATTATCGACTTGTTAGACTTACGTCGTGATCATGTATATATGCTACTGGTACACGGCATAGGATTCATTGTTGTGTGTGTGTTTTGAATTAGCTATCCGACTCTAAAAGAGAATATGATGGGAACTTGGATGTGTGTAATATAAATTTGCTTTGAGCAATCAATATAATTATGTGCCCTATTTTGGGCACATGATGGTGTGTCCTCGAATATGTAATACAAATTTGCATATGCTTTTCAAATTGTGACATATTGCAAGCATATTCCCCATCATGGATGCGGCCTTCGGCATCCACCTTACACAAAGGCGGGCGAACGGGCGACCTTCAACCCTACCCCCCCCCCCCCCCCCCCCCCCGTTGTGGAAACCATTACGGGGGGAATGTGTGGCTCAAAAGGAGATGCACATATCATATATGTATTGAATCACTCAGTATTTGCACGTACTGCAACTATTATAATATTACATTAACATCCCAAGCATCTCAATCACACGCCTGCATATTTTGCAATAGGAAGTATGTAATGAACTTCACGATAATTTGTGAGGGTCTACGAAACCAGGCGGAACAATTATTTAGGGGGGTAGGACACATCCTAAGTTATTGGGAGGCTGATGCAAGAATGCCCAAAATGCCAACCCCAACGAAAACAAAGGGGGGCAGCAGCCGAGGCCGCCGCCCCCTTCGTTTCGTGCTTATGGCACTCTGGGCATTCCTGCATGAGTCTGGCAATAATTGAGGGGGGTCCCAACGCCGCCGAATTATTGTTCAACCTGGCTCTGCGGACCCCCTAAACAACAACGAACACGGATTGCGAAGCGCATCATTATATAACATATGACATCAGCACGACCCCAACCAGCAACGATGTACATGTTTCACTTCTTCCGTTATACTGAGAATAGGCAGTGACTACTTGAACCAAAAACGGTCACTTCATAATGTATTTGGGGAGTTACAGGGCCGGGCAGCCCCCATAACTTATGCGCGAGGTGGTTAGGACGCCCCCTAAATTCATGCGAGGCTTACAGATGCCACAAGCAAGGAAAACTAAGGGGGGGCGGCGGACTTGGGCCGCTGCCCCCTCGGTGTTTCCATTGTAGTTGGCACTTTGTGCATTCTTGCATGGGCCCCGCACAATGTGAGGGAGAGTCCTAACAGCCCCATTGTGCCGCCTTGCCGTGTTGACCGACCCCCCCAAAAAATTGTTAAGTGCAACGTTATTTCAAACCGGGGTTTCCATGCGGTGTGTCGAATGAATCCATGCAGCTGCCTGGGGCCATGTTGAACATGTCTTTTCAGGAGACATGATTTGAATATGAAGATTCACGGCATGGCAGTGACAATGCAGAGAACAGGACTACTACAAGCTCTGAGCAACAAGTGATTACCATAACTTCCGAACCTAGAGAGTATGGCTACAAGCCGCACAAACTACTAAAGGGATGGTGCACGAGCATGTCGGCAAGACGATGTGAGAGCCGAGCAGGATACTCCTGTGCGATACTGGTCCATGACTGTCCGGTTGGACTGCGTCCTTCAAGCGCGGTGTGAGGTTTGCCACTGGGAGAGCAAAGGCCGTGGCGCCCTGAGAACGTAGCGCCGAGTTTTTCAAATTCAGAACAATGTCAAGTGGCGAAGCGGGTTCGCTTGCGCCGCCTAGCTCCATACTGGCATTGCACGCAACATAAAGATTGGTGACATGTATAACCCATATTTCAATTACAGGGGGGCTTTCAATATAAAGGAGGACGCAGGGTTTCCAAGGATACAAGGTACAGTATGACGAATACAACAAGCTATGATATCGGCGGTGTTGCGCATTTGCAAGTTGCCCAACTGGATTTTGGCAGCATCTGCAACCGAGAGATGGGGCGACCCGATGACAGGGTCATTGGACCTGATTGGCCCCCACGCTGAACCGATGGGTCCGTGGCGGGCGCGGGACCACGACGAACACTGAGTTGCAATCATAAGACCTGCAGTACACCCAGAAGTGATCCAACCTTTAATAACTTTATGTATAAATGTGTTGGTTAAGTCAAAGTGCTTCCCTAATTGTATTTCGAACGTGATAACACCAAACCCTTGCTGCTTGAGATGGAGGCTGACACATGCAGTGCCGCTGTACAGATATAAAAAGAGCAGGCGCTTCAATGTCTCAGCTTGCCTAAGACACTTAAAGAAAACAGGCTTGAGCACTGAGATGACGCCTACAGTTTTCTGTTCTGCGGCAATGGGCGATTCAGATTTGAAGCGAAGAGATATAGGCTGCCGGTGAATACCACCTCTAGGAATTGACTGACTGCTCTGCCAAACTCGAGGACGTGGGTGTCCACCTTGCGCAGCTCTTCCAACACTTTTGCTTCTTCTCCATATCTTTGGAAACTCCTGTCGCTCCTCCAGGTCCCTCTGCCTTATACTTCCAGTAGATTGCGGCGGCGAGACAGTATGTCCTCGGACGCCTCTCCGTGTCGGAGGGCGTAGCGACAGAGTCCCAAAGCCCCCAACTTAAAGGCAGCAATGCAGCGTTGCAGCCATACTAAGATGAATGAGGCAGTGCTGGACCAGAGAAGCGACTCAGGATTCCTGCCTTGGATCAGCGAAAAATGGATGCATCCAGGTCTCCGTGTCGTACCTGATGGACTCGTCGTACGAGCCGGTTTTGCCTGGGACACACTCCTCCATAGGTGCCAGGTTTATGATCCAGAGATGGTACGCAATACCTGCGCCGGGTGTCGGCCCGATAAGTTGCTTCACTTTCACGCCTGAGGTAAGTACGGAACTGGAATAGCAGATTTAAGGCTACCACGTGTTGGCCCTGCTGGCAGAGCCATCCAAGCATCGCGAAGAGGACCACCCACAGAAGTGGCAATCGTTGCCGCCCCGGTTGAAGCTTACTCCAAGAGGAAAGCGCTCGGTGTGACCGTGGCAGGCTCCAATGGCCTAAGCGGCTGCGTGCTGGGAAGATGAATTTCATTGCCGCGAGAAGCTTGCTTCCATCTGCAGGTCGTACCATGCCAGTAGAGTCTGTCGAAGTACAGGACTACTGCAAGGTCCATTTCTTCTGCGGTATTCCAGTCCACAATGGTGTCCAGGAACCAAGTCACAAACAGAGTCAGCAATAAGCGATACCCCCGTAGAGTGCTGTGCTGAATCGATGCTGTTTTCAAATGCGTGAGTGCTGACGTGAAGTGGGAACTCAGAGCCAGATCCATATGGTTTCAGATCGGTCCTAACCTTAGGCTTGCTTGCGGAATATGGATGTAAGGGGAGCCGAGCAGGGCCCGGGCCACAGCTCGAGCCAAAAGACGGGAAATGCAAAGCCTCCGGCCTCCCAACGTCCCAAGGCCCACCCCACGGCCGCCGACCACGGGAGGGGCTGTCCGCAACGTTGAACTCCGACACAACCCAACGACAAACGAACCGAACTCCGAAAGCAAGGCTAAGAGCGGCGACTTCCCGGGTGATACCTTTCAACAAAGGGGAGCTGGACCGCCCCTTACCGATGGCTAGACAGAGGGGCATGTTATCCACAAGGAGAAGGTTCTTCTTCAGCGAATCAGAATCGCGTAGACAATGTCGCATAGCAGTGGATAATGCGCGACCTTCGGTTTTCGTAATATGTTCTTTTAAAGGGAAGCGTCGAGTGTGACAATTTTCTGTTTTTTTGCATCGCAAAATTCCTTGGGGATATCAACAAAAGAAGAATCGTCGAGTTCCAGAAAGTCAGCAGAAGAAATAAGGGTGCTAAGTGGGGCTTTTGAATCGATACCGAGAGCGGCCTTCCGAGCAGAAACATGATCAGGAATTATAAAGCGCCCCTTGTTATGCTGCCTACCGTATCGAGCGACCTTTTCGAGCGGGCTTGTTCGACCGCAAACTCCTATGCCGAAAGGGGAAGCATCGGACGCGTGGACTGTGGTGCTCCACGAGGTGTGAACATCGCACCGAAGCAAGGGGAGAATAGATCTAGCATCGCTCAATTCTTACAATACAGAACTAGGCAAACGTACAGACTGGTCCCAATAGGACTGGCAAAAGACATAAACATGCTCAAAAACTGCTAGCCCTCACACCGCACCATCATGGCCCACGTGAGATGACGAAGTATAACTTCCAACATGTGCCCCGACGCAAACCCCTTTTCAATGAGCGAATCAAGAGCAAACTTCAAGACCAAACTCGTTTGGTTTTGATGGTAATGATTCCATGACGACAATACAAAACTACGAAATCTCCGGTGGGAGATGCAGAACAATTTTCATGTGTAACAATGCCCAAAATAGAAGAACGATCAACCGTTTTGTTAAGGAGGGAGTTAACAAGTTTGGTGTCCGCTCCTAAAACACAAAAAATATTCATAGGCAGCACCGGCGCATGGACCACCTTTTTTTATTTCCACGCCTGCCGCGCGATCCACGATCACACGATCCTCGCCAACAACCTCAGCGATTACGTTGCTGACAAACTTTTGACAGAAGTGGAGTGACCAGCTCCACCCCATCGGAAGTACCTTCAACGACGGGAGCACATATTCATTATCTTGTATAAAAAGTATGTGGTGAAAGTGTTTGATATGAGAGTACTTAATACGAGGTGAGGTGAACTTTTGAGAGAGCGATTCTGGGATCTCCAAGAAATAGAACGCATTCTTAACGTCAGCGGAGGCGATAGGGAGCTCGCTACCCTGTTGCACGTCCATCTTTGAGAAGCCCGCGGCAGAAGGCAATTGTGTTTTAGGGGGCGGGGTCCCGAAAATCGAGGCCAAACAAACGAGTGTCAAAAATTATACGGAGGGAACCGTCCCTCTTTTTAACAAAGAAGCAGCCTAAGACTCCTTCTTCGTTTTGTCCGGCATTCCGCCACGAAAGCATGCCAGCCTCCGCGAGGCGCTTGAAAATGAAATATAACATTTGGCAAAGTTGAACAATGTGGGATCTTTGTATGGTTGGGGTGGAAGTGGAGTGGCAGTTGGGTGTGTAGAACATGTAGTAGGATTATCTGTATCGTTATGTAGCATGGTGGATTGCCAGTTGGATAACATGTTATGATCGGCGCCCGACAATCCCTCGAGCAAAGGGGACGGTCGAGTACCTTGAGCCGGCCAAGAGACATGACTCATGTCGCAAGGCAAAATGTCGGCCCGCACATTGCTGTAGTGGCCAGATTTAGCGAAAGTATATCCGCGGGAGGACTTCCCAATTCGTTGAAACACCTACTTATATGCTCAACAGCAGCTAAGGTACCATGTGACAACTTGCTAGCGGGATCAGGTTCCAACAAACCATGACCACCTAGCCGATTGAGAGTGTGAACCTTGCCGATCCTCCATGCCAATTTATGGACAGCTCGTTCCACTCGCCTCCGGACGGACCTGGACAGAGAAACCGACTTATCATGCGGTTCCCCTACAAAGCCAGGTATGGGTAAAATATCGCGCTGACGTGGCATTGTAAAGAAAAGAATAAGCACGACACAAAAATGAGCGCTACAACGCCACTCTCCTTAGCATGCAGGATCAAGGGGCGCTCATCTTGATCATATCCGGATAAGCATGGGAAGCAGATTTTCTCGCTATTTACAGTGTTCGTGTTCATTTTAATGATATTCGGATAAGCTTGGGAAGCAGATTTTGTCGCTATTTACGGTGTTCGCGCTCATTTTGATGATATCCGGATCAGCTTTGGAAGCAGACCTTGTCGTTATTTACAGTGTTCACGTTCATTTTGATGATATCCGGATAAGCTTGGGAAGCAGATTTTGTGGCCAGAAAAAAGGGGTATGTGTTGCCTCATTCCATCATCTGGTAGTGCACAGTGCGTGATGCATTCGCTGTGTCTTGAAATTGCTCACAAAAAACGAGACACCTCATCGAATTCCGAGAAATTGGTAGGGCCATCAAAGAACGAGATCCAGTAACCAGGTAATAAGTAACCCGGTAATCAGTATGTAACCAGGTAGTTAGCAACCTGCAACCAGCAACCCAAGATGGAACCGTTGACCATTGGATCAATGAACCATTGGTTTCTACTCCCGGGAGGCGGTTTACCGGTATTGCGCAGCCGCACCTTAGGGTGATGACCGCTATACTTTAGGGCAGACACAAATTCAATTATCACCATATTTTTAGGGAGGTGAACAAACAAATCTAAACCCACCCCCGTTCGACTATGGTTTAAACAAACCCCGTTGCAGGGGGTTTGAACCTCTCTTTAAACCCCCTGTAGATGGGGTCTAAAGATGTGTTTGGGTTTGGGTTTTGACCGGGTGTCCCAACCCCAAACCCTCTCGAACAGGGTTTAAAGCACCCCGTCCAGAACCCCGTCGGCCACATCCTCCTTTGCCCTGAAAGAGTGGCTATGATGCCGTCACTGCTAGTCAAAGATTTCTTTGTAAGCACCCATCCGGATTTTATAGAACTGATACATATTATTTTCTGCCGACTAGAGTGTGACTCCGCGAACTATCAACATCGGCTGGCGAGAGCTCGATCGGCGTTCACCTAACAATATGTATGTCCAGTCATAATATGTCGGTAACACAGGGAAAGACTTATACAAACTGATTCAGCTTTCACTT
>Ga0099797_101155_pt1 | contig 14748 bp, 14 predicted proteins | sample Uncmet_Sort48C_1_FD_89871 | JGI IMG/M metagenome (GOLD analysis project Ga0099797, IMG submission 89871) | Marine eukaryotic communities from CALCOFI LINE 67, Pacific Ocean - C012_Sort48C_1 | ecosystem: Environmental > Aquatic > Marine > Oceanic | place: Pacific Ocean: Monterey Bay | collected... | reverse complement strand
GTTGGTTTCGCCGTTGTTGTTAATGGTTGCTTGACTTGGCCTCAGGCCTAGTCTCATAAACTAATAATAACTAATCCGGCAACCTCGGCAATGACCGTCAGTTCAACAGTACTACGGGAGCCCATCATCACATTGATTAGGCCCTGGCCTAATCTCATGGACAAGGGATGGACGGCGAGGCTTAAATGCCCCCAAGTCAGGAAGCTTCTCGGCCTGATGCCACAATACATACATATGGGGCATTGTACTGTGGTAGGGGTGGCCGGCGGCTACTACCTTGGTGGAGGGCCCCAGTGTTCTAAGCGGTGTTGCCACCTTTGCTTTTCGGCTGGGTAGGGCGGCTGCTTAGCCACACTGTGGTCCGATACGCCACGGTTCAGTGACATACCCATACAAAAATAAGGACAGTCGGTAATAGGACAAGCAGTTGTATTAGGGTGTACTTTTGACCTTTCGAGCGTAGGTGCCCCTGATACACATCGTCAAACAAACAAACAAACTCTTTCATATGCATTATAATACTTGTAATAGTGTTGTGTATACAAATTGCTGTTTTAGATTTGATTAGGTGCCATTCGTTGGCATATGACTTATGCGAGTTTACATGTTATTGTTTGTTAGTTTTGTTTGCCAGCCCTTCTGGGCCCTTCTGGGCCCAAAACAAATTGGTCGTTAACATGGGTTTTCATTGAAAGTCATCCATTTTCAGGCCACAATTGAATATCTCGGTTTCTTATTGCCATGGCGGGTGTGTATATTACAGGCCCTTCTTTAAAGGTAGGTACAAATAAGCGGCCAACCTTAACCTACTTCTTCTCAGCCTCTACTTCTCAAGGGGCACATGGGGACCATGGGCCCCAGGCGGACGGCGGGTGGGCGGGCGGCAGGCCGAAATTATAATCTACATCTACGGACTACCTACGTCTCAGTGTCTTGCCGCTCAGCCTTCTTATATTTCATGCTACCACCAGGCTCATATCTACTTCTTTCGAGTACATACTTCAATGCCGGAACTACTTAAATCGAGTGGCTTGTATATCACAGTCGGTACCCATAAGTTGTGTGCTTAGGTATACTTTAAATATGAATTTGACGTTTGTGATATCCCAGGCAGCCACCCTGCCCATTGGATATGAGAATATTTTGCGACAAATTCAATAGGTACGTAGGACGGCATTATATTTGACTCCCATGATGGGTCTTGTTTGTGCGAAATGTAGTGATATGTACATATGCATGTATGGTGCTACAATTTGTTGAGTGGTGTCGCTCTTGATGAGTGTTGTATTTGCGGTTGCACATTATCTTGGCTAACCCAGTATATAATAGTCTCCCCAAGTGAGTAGAGATCAATCAATTATATTTTGCTGCAAGCCATGGCAATCAAGTTCAAGACTCGTAGTTGGATGCTCATGATAAAGCATCAACATTGCATACCTGGCCCAATACTTTTCAGCAGTCAACGAGGAGCGAATGGTGCCAAAAACAATTGTGGAAATCTGAAACACCTTGACAAGGCCTGATAACACCGTTTGGAACATGTGGAACAGCTTGGAATATGTGTGAGATAGATGCGGTGTCATGGTCCTGTGTAGACCCGCAAATAGTTTCATATCTTTCCGACCTTGCTTGCAAAACACTTGGCCTGCGGCTTTGGGTAGTACAATACCTTTATATCTAATGTGTTGCAGTCCATGAGGATCTGCATAAGATACAAGGCCACACGAAATTTGGTTATTGAAGTTTCAGTGGCGGGTGACTTTGTGACCATGAGCTTTCCCGGTGCATTGGCATGTCGAAGGCGAGCTTCACGTGCCTCCGGAAAGTATGGAACCATGCGGTTTTGCATTGGCAGCACAAGCCTGCAATTGATGCCTCCACTGCGGAGTCCAAGACCATTGGCCGGCTGATGCTTGAGTGTTGCACGGTTGAGACAGTTGAATGGATTTCAGAATTGTTGCCTGAGGAGTGTGCTTGTTATCAAGGTTGCATTCGTAGTTTGGCTTGGAGTGCTTTGAATCTGGAATGTTGAGGTGCTATGTAGATCGAAGTTGAAACACATTGGCTTGTTGGTCCCAGCCGGTCCAGAAATACAATATAAGATGGGGCCAAAGCAGAAAATACAATACGGGACCAAAGCAGAAAATACAAGCGGAGGCAAATACTGAAAATACAAGCGACCGACATGATGTAGGGCGGCCTTCGGCCGCCTCCACGTGGTGATCCTCATGCAGCCCGCTAGTATTTCCAGCATTCGCCTCCGCTTGTATTTTCTCCTTTGGCCCCATGTTGTATTTTCTGCTTTGCCCCTACATTATATTGTATTTCTGTGCCGACTAGGGCCGAACATAATCCAAAATCTGTTTGTTTTCAGATTCCTTGTGAAAGTAGGACCGTTTATTTTATTTGGGTGCGTGTGTTTTCGAACATGTGTTTTCCCGAAGGGCCGGCAAAATAACTTCCGAAATTGTTGAAAGTCTTAAAATAGTTGGATTTTATCGATTGTACAATCGTTTCAACCATTTCCACAATCAAATTCGATGGGGAACACACCATAAATGCATTTAAACGCATCCTCGGGCCGGAAAATAGGGTTTAGGGTTTACGGTGTATTTGCATTTTCGTCTTCTTGTTTTCGCAGACGAAAATACAAATATACCTTAGACCCCAAACCCTGAACCTTATTTTCCGGCCCGGGGACGCGTCTAAATGCATCTGTGGTGTGTTCCGCTTCGAATTTGCATGTGGAAATGGTTAAAACCATTGTACAATCGATAAGATACAGCTATTTGGGGACTTTCATCAATTTCGGACATTCTTTTGCCAGCCCTTCGGGAGAACGCATTTTCGAAAAACGCACCCAAAGAACCCGCCGCCCTAGATTAATAAACACCCGTCCTGGATTATTGACCCCGCTTCCTGGGTTATTAAACCCCACCCAGGGTCTAAAACACAGATTTTCAGGGGAAACACAGCTTGAATTGTTTAATTGACTTTCGAAGTTTTCTGGGTCATAATCCTAACACCCAGTGCCCCGATCATAAGCATATCGGCCTTGTACCGAACATTGATGCAAAGCTGTTGACCCAATTGAGGATCCACTTGACATTTGTACCGTTTTCTCAATTGTGTACATATAGTACCCGACTTTCAAATCACTTCGAGTTTGCCGCGGTCGCCTCCCCCTCCAGGGGGGACCCCCCGAGTTGTCCGGACCGGTAGGCAATTATGGTTTTGATTGGGCTCGGGCTCGGGTGTCTCTTGGCGTGGATTTTTCCAAAGCAAAAGTGTTCTGTGCTGGTTGCTTCCGTTGCTGACCGTGGCTGGACCTTGGGCTTGACCCTGGATTGGATCCTGGGGTTCGACCCAACCAATCCGACAACCCGCTGACCGTGCCTGGATTACATAGTATATGATATTAGGTTTATTATGATGAATGAACCTCCATATTATCTATTCGTTTCTATTATATCATCTGCTCCAGAACATATGAGGTACATACAGCATTATTTATTAGTTTCTATTATATACATCTGCTCCAGAACATATAATTACCCGGTGTTATGTGCTGGTTGATTGCCTTGCTGGCCATGGGATCCTGGACTTGACCTTGGGGCTTGACCCTGGATTGGATGCTGGGATTCGACATTGGACTTGACCTTGCGATCCAGGACTCGACCCAGGGCTTGTCACAGCAGGGTTTGATTTTCGGCATACTTGATCAACTCGGGGCTTATTAACTCGAGGTCTTCTGGGGGCGTGTAAAATTGGACGTGAAATGCAGCTTAAGCGGCAAATTTCGCCGACTTAGTCGCGGCCTTAAGGCCGCAATTGGGGTCTCTGGAGGGGTGAAGCCCCCCAGCTTGTCGCGGGGGTTCTGGGGCACCAGTCCCCCCAAACGCGATGAATTAGAAATTAGACACATTTGAATTGGGTCGAATAAGAAATACGCCCTCTGTGCATATTTGATTTGCGTTTCCCCCTCGACCCTATATGTGGCCATTTCTGGGGCGGTAGCAGTTGCCACAGAAGTGAAAGGTACGGCCGCTCAGCTTCTGCAGACCGAGGAAGAGGTGGCTTATGCAAGGAAGATGAAGGTGCAAAAGCATTAGCATGGGACCCACCGTAGGCCTAATTAATATGGCAAGGTCGTACACCTTAGTTTCCGGTCCTCAGACCCTGAGACCCTTATAACCAGGTCCGGCCCGCAATTATCATCAATATTGCAGGGTTTTAGACCCTAGTGTCCGGTCCCCAGACCCTGGGACACTTGTAATCAGGTCCGGCCCGCAATCCTCATCAATATTGCAGGGTTTTAGACCCTAGGTTCCGGTCCCCAGACCCTGGGACACTTGTAATCAGGTCCGGCCCGCAATCCCAATAAATATTGCAAAGTTTTGACCCCTAGTTTCCGGTCCCCAGACCCTGGGACACTTGTAATCAGGTCCGGCCCGCAATCCTAATTAATATTGCAAGGTGTCAGACCCTAGTTCCCGGTGCCCAGACCCTGGGACCCTTGTAATCAGGTCCGGCCCGCAGTCCTAATTAATATTGCAAGTTTTAAACCTTAGTTTCCGGTCCCCAGACCCTGGGACCCTTATAACCAAGTCCCGCCCGCAATTGCGTCGAAATTGCCGCAAGAGTTGCGCAAAACGCTCGAATGAGAGATTTGAAAAGTCGCCGGTGACAGTTTTGACCAGATAAAGATCGTTATCTGGATGGGGGGCCGCTGCAGAGAGCTCAGGTTGCTCGCCGATTCTGTTTTTTGAGATTTCAAAACAGATGGATTTAGTTTTGGCAGACCGAGGAAGAGGAGGCTTATGCAACGAAGATGAAGGTGCGCTAGCATTAGCATCAGACTTATGCACAAGGCTTGGCCATGGTGGGATCGGTTTCGCAAACATCAGGCTTATGAATCAGGGTTTGCATTGGTTTTATATACATGTTAATTGTTTCCAAATCGTTTTCGGTATATACATTGTTGTTTCAGATATACTTACGTGCCATTCTTTGGCAGGCAACTTGATGTGGTTTCGTATTTAATTGCGTGGGGGTATATTTTGCCTATCCTTCGGTGAGAACGTAGTTTCGAAAATTGCACCCAAAGAAAAACACCTGTGTATGTGTCTGTGTACATTCGGTTTAATTCAAAAAACCTTTCAAATCAGGGCGGGGACGTGTATGAATGCATCTGTGGTGTGTGTGTTCGCATCGAACTTGCATGTGGAAAAGCTTAGAACCATGGTGCAATCGATAAGATCTAAATATTTCGTGGTTTCCAATTATTTTGGAGGTTATTTCGCCAGCCCTTCAGGGAGAACCTATTGTCGAAAAACGCACCCAAAGAAAAGAAACCGTCCTAGTTTTGCTGGGAAGCTCCAGTCGGCCCAGAAACACAATATAATATGGGGCCAAAGCCGAAAATACACCATGGGGCAAAAACAGGAAATACAAGCGGAGGCAAATGATGAAAATATTACCGGGTCACATGATGTGGGGCGGCCTTCGGCCGCCCCTCACCACATGGTGGCGGCCGCTCATGTGGCCCGCTAGTATTTTCAGCATTCGCCTCCGCATGCATTTTGTGTTTTTGCTTTATATAGTATTTTCTGCTCTTGCACCATATTGATAACGTATGTTTCATCCGCTTCCCAATACAATGCGGACTCTTCAAATCTCGAAAACGCTCAAAACGCCAATACAATGTAATTGGAATGGAGACATATTGGCGTTAGCAGGGGACATTCGGAAATGATTGACACACGCCGTTGAAACTCGCCAAATCTTTGACAATGTTTGATCAATGAGCAGCATTGGGCTGCCACACCTGTTAAATTTTGGGCGGATACAAAATCATTTTTTCCGCGTTGGGCGCTGGAGATTCGAACAGCATAAAATCCGGTCGCAGTTCTTGTCAGCACCCTCGGCACCAAGTACGTGGTCCCCCAGCCCAGTAGGCATAAAATGGTGTCTCATCCAAGCGGTTTGCACACCGACACCTAACTTATGCACCACATAGGAAAAATCCCGTAACCTTATGACATTTTAAATGATAAAGTTTCCATGCTAAACATGAACAGTTATATTGGGACCCCAAAGATATACACCACCACCGGGTTTGGGCTTAGAAAAAATAGGGAAATGGCTGGTGTGGACGATTTGGTGGTGTATATGCAAACTGCTTTAAATTACAACACTTTCTATATACACCACCAAATCGTCCACACCAGCCATTTCCCTATTTTTTCTAGGCCCAAACCCGGTGGTGGTGTATATCTTTGGGGTCCCAATTTAAATTATTATATAAATTTGACCCGAGGCTCTGCACGCTTTTTAGCAGCCTCACCGTCTCGATTATGGCTCCCAGATGTTTGTCCAATTGGTGCTAAATTGTTGCACATGTTGCTGCCCAGCCCCACTCCAATTACACCTAGCTGTTTTTTGGGGGCAAGTTTTAAGTTTTTTAAGGTTTTGTGTTTTTTTTCGCGTTTTCCGGTCCCGGAGCCTTCAAAAGAGGTCGGGGACATTTTTAAATGCATCGGGGTAGTTTTGGCATCGAATTTGCATATGGAAATGGGTAAAATCATAGGAAAATCGATAAGATCCGAACATTTTTGGGATTTTACAATTTTGGGAGTTCGTTTGCCAGCCCTTCGGGGAAAATACATTTCCGAAAAAAAACGCACCTAAAACGCAACATGAGAAATTTAAAAAATATCAAGTTTTTTTAAGCAACCAAGTTACAGCTAGGATGATGCTATATGGTATATATGGTACTTATGAAATGTGGGTGTGCTTTCAAAGGTATTCGCTATTTTTTTAATGCCGGACCCCCGAGTCCCAACCCCCAGACCCCAAACTTTGTTTTGATGCATTTTATGGGCGTGTTGGAAACTTGATGATATCCAATGCATTCGTTTCTAAAGTAGGTGCATAAATCAAGTCTTAATTGTGAGAAGTCTTGATTCTGGACCCAGTTGGTGCCCACTTTCGTCGAAAGTACCATTCGAATCCCAGAGAAGCCAGTCACTGAGGAGTGTATTGTATGCCACATGTGTGATATAACTTGTAAGAGTGCAAATGAGTTTTATGGGCATGTGGCGAGAATACATGGGCATCGCAGCCCCTTTAAACTTCGCGTTCAGGGTACTCAGTGTTTGTGTTGTTTAAAACATTGTTACAACCGGGAAAAACTTTGTCACCATCTTAAGCATAGTTCCAAAAATTGTGCCCGGTATTATATGGTGCGAGTCCCAATATTACCGCCAGATGTCCTGAAGGCTAAGGATGCGGCCACGGCCGCATTCATTGCCAAACTCAAGGCCTCAGGTAGGGACCACAAGTATGCTGATCTCCCACCATACAGACATGCGGGTCCCCTACTCCGTGTTTTTTAAGCACTTGCCTTAGTTTTGATTATCTGCTCTTCATGTCTTCTCACTTCTTCATCTTGTATGCCCCAACCAGATTTTTCCTTTGCTGTATTTCTTTAGTATCTGGATGTGTGTTCTGTGTGTCTGCCTCTTCTTGGGTTGTTGATGTGTGCCTCTTAGTTTTTCCAATACTTGTCATTGCCTTGTGGCCTCAGCATTGCCAGGTTTTTGCATAGTTCCCGTAGGTGTACGTGTAAAGAGCGTCTATGGCCTCGGCTTGCTCCGTAGCTTTCCGCTGATCGTTCTGCTATGCTTTGCCTTTTATGTTATTGGTTCCCTGGTAGTGGTGGGTATTGTTTTTAATTAAGTAGACACTCTTCTCATGCCTTTGTATCTCTAATTAATTGTTTCGCATGGTGTTCGTGTAATGGTGTTGTTTTTTCTCGTCTCGCTTATAAATGTTGCTCTGCATGTGCATGTTCGTTTTATCGATGGTCGCTTAATTCATGTTTTTTTGTAATTGTCAGCTCGTTTTATCCAAGACCTTATCTGTGTCTTGTGCCGTTGGGAGTCGTAGACTTCGTAATCTGGCAGTGTGCTAAAAAAATCCATCTGCTTGCAGACCCTTTCGAAAAATAATAAACCTTGGAAGCGCAGCCACGACAATCATTCTAACATAGTTTAGTGAGGGGGCTTTCATTCTGCTGGCGGCCCTACTCAAACACTTCAAACAAACTTTGTCTTGAAGTGTGAACAACTTCTGCCCCATGTACCCCGTCAGTGTGAAAATAAATGGCATATGTCCCGCCAGCTACTCGAGTTTCTCAAGGCAATTCTAGAAAGTGAGATACTCGGCAGATCAGTTTCGTATGTTTTGGCGGTGCAATCGAGATTCAGCCTGGCGGCATCAAGGTGCAGCCCGGCGGTACCCCAAGCGGTAATGCTTCGACATGTGAATTGGTCGGCGCCCGGGAGCCCGCTGCCCGACCCATAAGTTGCTCTATCTGTACTCAGGGCACTTGCAACAATTATGTATACGTAATTCAAGCTAGGTGGGGGACCACTACTCATGTGCTTGGGTGGTTGCCCATACGATGTCATTTTATAATCTGAAAACACGTGTTGCATTTTGTGTACCAACGGCATCATACGTGGGGATAGCGGGCGGACAGACAAGGAAATGCCGTGGCTTGTTACTTTGAACGACACAGAACCGATAGAAATCATATTACTTGGGAACGAAGGCCCCTGATCAAGTGCCTATATTCGATTGTTGCAAAATAGTTTCCCTTTGAAGGCCGTCACTATGCTCATAGAGCACCTTCCTCTATACCAGTGACGAATTGCATAACACATGATAACATACACGATCGAAAACGAGCCACCAAAGTGTCTAGTGAACGCATACGTACAGACAATATAGGCTTTCATTAATAGGAAGCACAAAGATGAATATTTAGTAGTGTTCGCGAAATGCTAATGAATGGTTAGTATCCTATTGTAATACAAGTGTTTTCATCCCCATACACATATATGATAATATAAATATATATATATATATATATATATATATCATATATACATATATATATGTTTGCTAGCATTGTGTACTTCGCCCGCTGCTCGCCCGGTGTCAGGCGAATACCTACTCGGGCAGGAGTGCGGTCGTCACAGGCTTCTGGGCAGAAGATCGACCGGTGCGCGAAGTAGTCAGCGCGCTTGTAGAACACATGCGTCCACATCATGAACAAATTAAAAACGAAACATATGTAATCGAAGTGCACAATTGAAACAATAGGAATTGTGTGGCAATTCCCCAGGGGGATTCTTTGAAGCATCTTAGCTGAAGCTAAGCAGCAACAAACTAAGGACTAGTACTCGGAGTAATCAGTTCCTCTCGGATCTTACACGCCATAGCGTAGAGTTCTGGCGAATTTATGTTGTTTGATGTTTGTACTACGTTTGCATTCGGCACACATGACATGTATACCAGTTGCATTTTGATGTTTTCCCACCCTACATTCCATGTCATTTTTGCATTTTGTCCATACGGCTGGCCTAATTGAATAGGCGATGGCCTATGTTGGTCACCAAAAGGGTCCAGACAAGTTCTATCGGGCTGATATTCGGTGTACAAGGCTCCAGATGCTATTACGCATACGTTTATCTGGGCTTGCCAAGACTTGGTTGCCGGACGAATTCATCGTTATGTACCAACCCAAAACGAATTATGTCAGGACAAGTTTGGATGATGGACAATTTCTGAATTCAATAGTTGCTACTACATGTATTTCCTGACATATTATTTCATCTTAGATCTGTTACCAAAACCTATTCCATATTTAGTTGATACGGTGTAGTTGTTTGGATATGTCATATGATTCCTATATATATATATATATTGTTTTCATGTGAGGTGTAGCCTAATTGCTTAGGCCAACAGTTTTTCATCGAATCCACAACACCTATGCAATCCATATGCATTGAGGCTTCCACGTTTACCTCGACCAGATTTATTTACCTATGGGCACCCGGGGGGGTCACGTTAATACCGCCCTTTCCAGCTACCGCGCTCCAGTCAGTCAGCCTTCCTGCCAGCCAGCCTGCCAGTGGAGTTAAGTTGGCTGGCAGGCTGACTCAGCAGAAGTGCGATAATACCACTGTCCTGCTACCGCAATTGCGCGGTAGCTGTCCCCCGTACCCCTAGATATACAAATCGGAAAAAAATATCAACTAGTTGCAACAATTGTACAGGTTTGGGCTTCACCCCAAGCAGCCTAAGTTTGGACGCCGACCAAATCAACAACATGTCAAACTCCTGGGTGCGCTTTTAAAGTTTTTGTTCGGGCCCCGGAACCCCAAACCCCAGACTTGCTTTGAAAGTTTGTTTCCCCCGGAGTCCCGAACTCCAAATCCCAGACCGCAAATTCATTTTCTGAAGGGTTTCATAGTTTCTAGGCAATTTGGTGGTATTCTTATTGCATTTGGGCCGAAATTCCATGCACAAATCAAATAGTCTCGATTATGAGATTTCTCGACTATGGAGCAATTGTGTAGCCAATTTTGTCAAAAGTACCAATCCAGCATTCCCCTGATTGCAGACCCTTAAAAAAAAAATATATATATATTCGTTTCAGCCTCGAGAGCTCCCCCACGAAATAGTCCACTCTGTGCATGGATGTCTCACAGGGCTAACCCATGCGTTTTGCCATAGTCTGGCGCTTTGGCAACCCATCCATCGCAAATTACGAAGAATATGTCCAACACTCCGTCAGGGATTAATAGGACATATATATATATATATATATATATAATAGGAAGTATATATATATATATATATGAACCCTAAACCCTAGCCCCCACCCCCCCATACACCCCATTTTTGGGAGTTCTTTGGAGTGCCCTTCAGAAAAAATACATTTCCGAAAACACACACAACAAAAACACGGACATGTGATGTGAACCAAGCGGTCAGTATTGTTCATTATTTTCCTTATGGAACATTCAACACTTTCTATTCCAACACTCCAACAGTAATATGTCCAACACTCCATGGCAATTTTTTGCATCTTTTATTCGATCTCGCCAGTGTCCCACTTAAAGGAAATTCTACTAAAGTTGGACACACCTGGTCGTAAGCGGTGCCCGCTGCGTTTCTTGTTGCGCGGCCCACCGCTCTCCGACCATGCTGTTCCCATCTGTAAAAAAATCCCAATGCACAGGACATAACCACTGTGAAAACCAAAAACCAAATATATATATATATATATATATATAAAAACTATATATATATATATATATATATACTAGATTCGCATAGGGTGCCTTACGGCGCCTTTCAGTCCGTACAAAGTAGAGTCCAAAGTAGTACAGTGATTTCGAAGGAAAGAAAGGCATAGTCGAATCGAAGGCATAGCCGAGAAGTGACGAAGGCACAGTCGAATCGAAATTCATTGATGTCGGAGGCACAGCCGGATAAACTTGGTATTCAATGTGTTTTCGAAGGCTCAGCCGATCAAAGTATGGTATTTATTGTGTTTTGGAAGGGTCAGCCAAGCAAAGTATGTTATTCACTGTGTTTTCGAAGGCTCGGTGAGCAAAAACATAGTATTTCCTTGGTTTCAAAGGCTCAGCCTCGTTTTCGGTGTGCATTTTGCCTTCTTCAGTCTGTGGCCCATCGACCCAAGTGGAGAACCTAGTATTTAATATAGTATATAGAGAGAGATATGGCAGTGTCCGATTGGGACCCCAAAGATATACACCACCACCGGGTTGGGGCCTAGAAAAAATAGGGAAATGGCTGGTGTGGACGATTTGGTGGTGTATATGCAAACTGTGGTAAAATACAGCAGTTTGTATATACACCACCAAATCGTCCACACCAGCCATTTCCCTTTTTTTCTAGGCCCCAACCCGGTGGTGGTGTATATCTTTGGGGTCCCAATCCGATTAATTCTGTGAGCGGGAGATACTTAAAGGTACACACTACGGTGGAAGACAAATTCGAGCTCGGCTCCTAGCACAGGTCCGCAAATGCCCTCGTTTTCCATCTTGGCCCATAACATCTCCATAAACTCAAAACGAATTCCGGCCGAATCCGTGGACCCCAAACCAATTTGTCTTCCGAATTACAGCCAGATCTCTTCCAAATTGGACGCACCCATCTATATATATATATATATATATTGTACTTTTCATATGTATGTATAGATATAGCTAAATAGATGCACATATTCATTATATTGTGCTAGATGTGTGTATATATATATATATATATGGTGGTTTGCTTCCCAAGTGGAGAGCAGTACGTATATCATTGATATGTATGCATGTGTATATATATATATATATATACATGTTCTTTAAAATATTGGTGTTGGAAGCATGTATATTTGTGCAGATAGCCAATACAACACACATGAGTTGAGTTTTTATATCTAAGGTACCCAATGAATATCGATAAATGGATGTGTTGAAGCATTTTGTAAATACCCAACAAGGGTCATATATCACTATTGCTGAAAGGCTCCACCAGTGCGCAACCCGCTCTTTGCTTGGCTCTTTCGCAGTGTCATGGGAAACAGCTGCAGAAGAATACGAGCTTGTGGCGTTGACGGTCTTGACGTTGATGAAGTTACCCCAGGCTTTATTTATATATATATATATATATATATATATATATATCCAATTGCCTTCGGCCTACCCGCCACCGTGCCTTGTATTGGCTCAATAAAGGTGCACATGTATTGGCTCATTGAAGGTGTGCATGTATTGGCTCAATGTGCAAGGATTAAGGGTTAAGGCTTTTGTTGTTGGTTGTGTGTTGTTTGTTGTTAGTTGCTTATTGTTTGTTGTTTCTTATTGTGTTTTCGTGCACGAGTTGGAGAGACAAGTGAAAAAACAATTTGGTGTTTGTTTGTGTGTGGGTTTGTTTACTTGTTTGTGCAGAAATAAAATTCCAACAACATTTTGGGTACATAACCGGGGTATGGTAAGAGTAGCTGAAGCAAATTATAAGGCATCAGAGAGGAAGGATAGACACAGTAAATTGTTTGTTTGTTTGTGTGTTTGTCTGTTTGTTTGTTATTAGTTTGTGTGTTTGTTCGTTTGTTCGTTTGTTTGTTTGTTCGTTCGTTCGTTTGTTCGTTTGTTCGTTTGTTCGTTTGTTCGTTTGTTCGTGTGTTCGTTCGTTCGTTCGTTCGTTCGTTCGTTCGTTTGTTTGTTTGTTTGTTTGTTTGTTTGTTTGTTTGTTTGTTTGTTTGTTTGTTTGTTTGTGTGTTTGTGTGTTTGTTTGTTTGTTTGTTTGTTTGTTTGTTTGTTTGTTAGTTTGTTTGTTTGTTTGTTTGTTTGTTTGTTTGTGTGTGTGATTGTTCGCATGTTTGTTTGTGTGTTTGTTTGTTTCGATGTTTAAATTGTGTGTGACATATTTTCAGATTGCCACTGAAGGTCCACCTGTATTTGCTCAATGTGCAAGTGATGTGCACCGGAGTACCGCCGCTCAATACATTAGAATTAGAGACGGTATCACAATATCGTCTATTGAAGGGGACCATTATCGCGATTTTTTCATTGCGTTGGACAGTATAGAACGCACATACATATATAGAGAAGCAAAAATAGATGTTTGGGTGCACGTAAACACACACATGTTACGTTGACATGCGGAGGGCCTATGCAATCGGGGTTCTGAATAGTATAGAAGACACATCGAAGGTGCACATGTATTGGCGCAATGTGCAAGGATCAAAGGGTTAAGGCTTTTGTTGCTTGTTGTTTGTTGTTTGTTGCTCAATGTGTGGTGACTATCGCATCTTTTTGAGTTTTAGGGTTCATTGGGCTCTTTTGGCCTGTCTTCGGTGGTCTTTGGGGATCCTTGGGCTGCCTTGGGTGCCTTTGGACGGCCATTGGGCTCCATTTGTCACCTTTGGGGGTGCATTGGGGCGCCTCTGGCGCGTCATTGGGCTCCATTTGTCGCCTTTGGGGTTCCATTGGGACGCCTTTGGGCGTCATTGGGGCTCACTTTGAGATCACTTGGCGGTCACTTTGGGCTCAAGTTTCCATTTTCTGTTACTTTTAGGACTTTTGTAGTTCTGGGGATTTTTAAAGAAAATACTAAAAATAAAGCATCCCAATTGTGAGTTGGACCCAATATTTGTAGGGCCAAATGCAGGACTCTAAAAATCATTGTTTTTTCCCAAAACGCGACATCGATTTCATATTCATTTTTGCTGGTCTAAAGGACCTTCCCCCAAAATCGTTTACCACACTTTTGTTGGGACGAAACCACAATTTTTACAATACCAAACTGTCCCGAAAAATCAATCTTAATATAGAAGAATCATGCCCCGAGTTTGTGAAGTCCCTTCATTAAAACTATTGCGAAACAAGCCCTAAAACTCCTCGCAGTCACTCCACTGGTGCCGAAGGCACGGTGGCGGATATATTAGTGAATATATGTATATTTACTGGTGATTGATGGACATCATTAGCAACACCGATACAATATTTTCCGTCCCCGGGCCCTTCAAAACATGTCGGGGACGTGTTTAAATACATCTGGGATGTTTTTTGCATCGTTTTTTGGATATGGAAATTGGTGCAACCATGGTACAATCGACAATATCCAAAGATTGAAGTTTTTTTGTTTTTTTTTTCATTTCGGTGAGTTCTTTTGTCAGCCCTTCGGTGAGAACATTTTGCGAACAAACGCATCCAAAACGGAAACCCGACCATAGAGTTGCTTGATTTAGTCCACTAACCGTATATATATATATATATATATAGGTCTGCGCTTGCCTTCAATAAAAATTAGCCTGCGAAGATTCCCAACCCATTGATAAAGATGCTTGTGGATAAAGGCTATGAGACACATGGT
>Ga0099797_101151_pt1 | contig 14773 bp, 10 predicted proteins | sample Uncmet_Sort48C_1_FD_89871 | JGI IMG/M metagenome (GOLD analysis project Ga0099797, IMG submission 89871) | Marine eukaryotic communities from CALCOFI LINE 67, Pacific Ocean - C012_Sort48C_1 | ecosystem: Environmental > Aquatic > Marine > Oceanic | place: Pacific Ocean: Monterey Bay | collected... | reverse complement strand
TGCCGTGCCTTGGTTGGGTGCGTACGAGTTGGCGCTGCATGGTTGGCAAGCGGCAGACTCGGTGGATTGCCCAGGGCGACTCCCACTTTTGCCGGGTGGGCACTTGTTCGGACAAGCGGCACTTTCGGTCGTTTGGCCAGGAACGTTGCCGAATGTTCCGAGGGGGCACGGTTGACACTGGGAATGGCCGGGGCTGGTCGTATATTGCCCCGCTCCACATGTTTGGCAAGCGGCGGTTTCGGTGGATTGCCCAGCTCGATTTCCAAATTTTCCGGATGGGCACATGTTCGGACAAGCTGTACTTTCGGTCGTTTGGTTAGAAATGTTGCCAAATGTTCCTACGGGGCACTGAACTCTCGTATTACCATACCTGCAGTACACGCCGACTGCAGAAGTATCACATGGTTGTACCAACGCGTAGACCTTGAAGTCGCCTGACCCGACATACACCGTCGCCCCGTCCGAGGAGAGGGCGGGGGAGGTGTCTACCAATTGACCCGTCGCAAAGCTCCATCTTACCGTCCCGTCCGACGTCTTCAACGCGTAGACCTGACCTGACCCGACATACACCGTCGCCCCGTCCGAGGAGAGGGCGGGGGAGGACCGTACCCCCATCACACCCGATTGACCCGTCGCAAAGCTCCATCTTACCGTCCCGTCCGACGTCTTCAACGCGTAGACCTTGTGGTCGTCTGACCCGACATACACCGTCGCCCCGTCCGAGGAGAGGGCGGGGGAGGAATGTACCTGATCACCCGTCGCAAAGCTCCATCTTTCCGTCCCGTCCGACGTCTTCAACGCGTAGACCTTGTGGTCGTCTGACCCGACATACACCGTCGCCCCGTCCGAGGAGAGGGCGGGGGAGGAATGTACCTGATCACCCGTCGCAAAGCTCCATCTTTCTGTCCCGCCCGACGTCTTCACCGCGTAGACCTTGGCGTCGCCTGACCCGACATACACCGTCGCCCCGTCCGAGGAGACGGCGGGGGAGGAGTCTACCGCACCACCCGTCGCAAAGCTCCATATTTTCGTCCCGTCCGACGTCTTCAACGCGTAGACCTTGTTGTCGAGTGACCCGACATACACCGTCGCCCCGTCCGAGGAGAGGGCGGGGGAGGACCGTACCTGACTCACACCCGTCGCAAAGCTCCATCTTACCAACCCGTCCGACGTCTTCAACGCGTAGACCTTGTGGTCGTCTGACCCGACATACACCGTCGCCCCGTCCGAGGAGAGGGCGGGGGAGGAATGTACCTGATCACCCGTCGCAAAGCTCCATCTTTCCGTCCCGTCCGACGTCTTCAACGCGTAGACCTTGCGGTCGTCTGACCCGACATACACCGTCGCCCCGTCCGAGGAGACGGCGGGGGAGGACTCTACCGGATTACCCGTCGCAAAGCTCCATCGTTCCCTCTCGCCTGGGTCCGCTCGGACACTCCCCCAGCAGAGCCCGACCCACCACACCACTGCGATAATCCAAGATAGATTCATGGTTCTCTGTCAATCACAAACGTCAATGCTCACGTCTCCACCGCCCCCTCTCTCTCCCCTTCTCCACCGCCACGCCCCCCTTCCCCACGTCCTTCACGTCCCTCACTTCACTTCATAGACTTGCTCCCCCACGTTCCTCCCCCCCTCCTCGCCCGCTCCTCGTTCGTTCCTTCACCTCCCTCATAGTACCGGTTTCCATTCACCAAGTATCAAACTGTTGTAGACTTCCGTCAACCGTGTTAGTAGCGTATTGCATATTTGTAAGGCTATATTAGACTAACGGTATTTAGGCTTTTTACGCCAACGGTCGCCTATGACCTAGTCACGATAGCATTAAAAGTGTGAGTCGGGCCAATCGCGAGCTACGAGGAGTAGTCACATTTTGTAAACTGTATTGTACATGAATACCGTACCCATGTAGTACTGTCCACCGCCGGTACCCAGAACCCAGACTGACGATCACCGCAAGATATAAGTTGTGGTTCCCATGTCACCTGCGTGAAAGCGCCTTCCTCGTGCGTGCGCGTGGACGAGCGTCGCACATGCGGAGATTAGGGTGCTGGGGAGAGGACCGTGTTGGAAAAAGGTGCACGTGTGTGCACGTGTGTACATATGAGCAGACAGCGTTTGCTTTTGTCAGCCTTTTCATTTGTTTCCGTCTACCCTTGCAGCAAGTTTATTATGGCGTCCTTGGCTGTCGACACAAAAGTTCCGGGGTTTGACGAGAAGGGCGCAGCAAAGAAAAACGAGGAGGAAATATTTGCAGCTTTAACCGGGGAACAGCTCGAAAGTATCACCGCGCTCAAAAGTAAGATGTCAGAAGATAAGCTGAAACGATGGCCCGTCGCGGGAGAGCGCATGGCACTGTACCGTTTCTTGAAGGCCCGTGACTTTGATGTCGACATGGCATTTACCATGCTTGACAACCACTTGGACTGGCGAGCGAAGACGTATCCCATCAAGAAGTCGGAATGGGTGAACGACCCCTTCTTCAAGGCCGGTGCGTGCATTCCTAACTCCGGGTTCGACTCGCAGGGACGTCCTTTGCTGGTCATGAAGAGCGGCCGTTTTCCAGTTGCAGAGCGCAACCTGGAAAACACAACCAGAGGTATGATTGCTGTCTTGACCGAACTAGCGACGCGTTACGGAGCCCACGCGCGTTTCACCGTGCTGTATGACCGACAAGGTTTCGACCGCTCGACCAACTTTGACAAGGATTTGCTGAAGAATATCGCTGGTGTATTATCAGATAATAGTCCGGAATCCTTGGAAAACGGATGCTTGTATCCGTGCGGGTTAATTTTGCGTGGCATATGGCAAATTGTCAAATGGTTTTTCGATTACAAAACCCGTGAAAAGATTGTCATGCTTGGGGGCCCGGAAGCGTTCTTCGATTACGTCCCCGAGGACCAATTGATGACAGATATGGGTGGGAAGAATGACTTTGTATGGCCTGTCAATTCTGAGGAAATGTGGAAGAAGCAGATCTTCGATTATTTCCCAGATGAAACGGTGGACAATTGGCAAGACCCTAACTACGTGCCTGAGGACGCTAAGTTGAAGGCATAGAGCGCTCGCTCTGTTGGTATCTGTATGCGGGGTAGAGACTCATCGCTTGTCGAGGAGATGATGCGTGGATGGAAGCGGACGATTACGACGTTTAAAATACGCACGACGAACTATTGCTGGCACCTCGGGAATGCAGCATGTGTCTATTATAGAGTGCACTAAATCATCATATCATATGGTTACTTTTTTTTATCATTTTAAAACTTACCTCTATAAAATATAAAAAAATTAAAATGACGATGAACAGAATCGCACTAGACGCTGTCACCCTTGTGTCAAGTTGACCTTCTCGTCGGTAAAATATTCCACGCTTACGCTGGATTTCATGTATAATTCTCCTTCCTCACGCATATCTTCCATCAAATAATATAATGCGTCTTTGTCGACCATCCGTTCAGGTGCCACGCGCATCAAGCCAATTTTCATCCAGCGTGGGTAGCGCGATTCGCGTAAAACAAAGACCCAGTGGTTTTCGTCATTCCTATCAAATTGTGAGCGCAAAGGCTCTTGGTGGTTCAAGTGCCCCCAGCTGTTGGCACCCTGAAGAAGGGATTCAACGGCCCCATGGCGCTCTACCCCCGTGTCACGGACCTCGTCGTTCATCAGCAGTACAGAAAGTAACATAGTCATCGACTCCACGGCCAACATGACGGCCCCTCTCCTGGCCTCAATGGACTCTTTTAAATGGTGCGACTCCGACTCGTGACCTTCAATCTCCTCGCGTCGGGCACATAGATCTTGCGTGGTGTTAACCAATGTAATGATCTGGGGGAGCACACCAAAACCAGTAAATACTCGCGAGTTATCTCGGTTCATGCATAGGCAGCTCATCGTCCGACAAACCTCTGTAACGAGGGGAATGCTGTCGTATATACCGGCACAGCATGAAGCCAGTCGCGCGCATAGTGGGGGCCCTGCCTTTTCAGAAATGACCCGTGCTTTCATGGACTGACTGCTGTATCCACAATTGCCCAAAGCACGTATGGCGTTCACGACCAAAATCATGGACGCACGGCGCTTGGCAGTAAAGCGGACCATGGGAGGGATGCCAACACAGGCCGTGATTGTCGGCTTCCCCACGGGCTCATTTAAAGCAATATTTCCCAACGCTGCCATGCACGCCATGTACGTGGTAGGAGATAAATTTTTCCGCCCAGCAACCATTACCAGCGCTTGCACAGCGCCACCACTGCCCGCCGCGAGCTGCCCGCGATTATTGTTGCAGGTCACATTTGCAACGCACTTGGCTGCTTCGCACAAGACCGAGTCCTCTTGCTCTTGGGTCAACACACGTGTCAACGCTTCAATGCCACCCTCGGAGCATATACGACTCTTGTTGGCCGCATTCCTGTAGCTTAAATTAGCCAGCGCAAGGCACGAAGCGTGCATTAAGATCATGTTCCTAGAATGCTTCGTGAGCTGTACGATGGGGTAAATCCCTCCACGAAGCGCGATTTCTTGCCGGATGTTGTCGTTGATAGCCAGACGAGAGAGGGCGAAGGCGACCAAGCCGAACATGCTCAATTGTGTCAAATCTGCATCCCCGCTAGTGACAGACTCCAAGGCAGCCTTCAAGCGATCACATAGGGGCTTGATTGCACCTTGTTCGGAGATAATTTTCCGGTAGGTCGGCTCCGCGGCCAGCTCGGAGAGCGCGTCGGCCGCAGAAAGAACCACATCCGCGTTTGGGTGGGACAAACACACGTCGATTAACAGTTTGATGGCACCGTGATCAGATATAGTCGGATCGTAGACGCGGGCCGAGGCAATACCACGAAGCGATACCCCAAAATTCCAGTAACACGAGTCGATATCTGATAATCCTGGGACGAGGGATTGTCGTAATTCTTGCAGTACGTCGATGCGTTTCATCAAGGCCTGCTTTTCTGCCTGATGGTACCGTCGCAAATTAGCCGCTTGCTCCGCGGCTTCCTCTAAATCTTTTTCTTTGTTCAAGATGACTCGGACCCCGCGGGCGTTATTCTCTACTAAGGTGCTCTCCGTGAAGTCTGCACCTCGCAGTCCTTTGACCAGTTTATCATTTTCCGCTTTAAGGTCTTCTGCTACGCCTTCATACTTGACCAAGGCGATCATGGCATGGTCCAACTCGTCTTCCAATGCTTTTTCCCGCTTCTCCGCCGCTATTTTCGTCTCTTGCAATTCCGTCACCAATGCGGCCACACGCTCTCGTTCCTTTTTCAACAGCTCCAGGGCATTGTTACCGGCATTCCCATCGTTCAGGATTGCCTCCTCTTCTGGCGTAGGATCGATCCGCAAGTTTGCTTGGACACGGGCAACCAAGTCTTCCGCCGGGCTCATGGGACGCGGGGCGGGACTGGAAGACCGCGATCGTGGCGGCGACTGGGGAGACGCATATTGCGAGGACGACGGACTGCTCATCCTGCCTTGTCGCTCCAACGCCCCGTTGCCACAACGCTCGCACGTTCGCAGCAAAAACTAAGACAACGAGACCAATGATCATCGAAGTCACCCGCCTACGATTTCCGCACCGTTTTCCACGATCCCCCCCCTCACTGACATATTCCCTCATGCGGACCAAGGACGTTGATGGTCGCAACCGTTACGTTCACACGTTCACACGACAGACGAAGAATGAAGGACGATAGCATTTACGACGGCAATGGACTACACTATATCAGGACTGTAAACGGTAAATAAGTATACACAGTTAGTACAATACGGATCCATAAGACCATCAGGTATTACGAGGAGCTAGGACGCTAGGACCCCAAGTATGAGCCCCATGAGCCCCGAGCCCCGCCTCCCTGCCTCGCCATTTGATGCAACATTCACCCCGTCTTGCTCGATTCGAACGAAAAACAGGGTGGACCTTTCCAGGCCTCTTCCATCCTTGGACAAGCTTTGCGTCGCTGTTATCGAGCGGTTGTAAACGACACGAACATTTTCCAGCCACTTTGCCCAGAAATTTAACGCCATGGGGATGTGTTGCTGCACTTGCCTAGGCTGCCCGTTGGGGTGCTGCGGGGGTGGGGCGGCGTCTATCGCCGGTTCCTGCACCCGGAAAGCGGACATTGATAAAAATCCCAAGTGGATTGGTGTGGGGAGCATATGCACCATATTCGGCTTGGTCTTGTACTTTATCCTGTGCGATATCTGTGTCAGAAGTGCAAATAAGAGGAAGTTTCTGGACTACGAAATATGCAACAGCACTGACGGAAAAAGTTTTCGTCCCAAAAATGATTGCTGGCAGCAGAACCAGACCGGCCCTTCTATCCCTTTAAATAAGTACGATATCAATGACCGCATGTACACGGATCCGAGCACGTGTATGTTTGCTAAAAACCTTCGGGAACGCCGTTTGTCGACGACGCACTCACGACAGTTGCTCATCGCCAGCGTAGATTCGTGCAACGATGATTACTTAAAGACGTGTCAGCGGTGCGAGAAGGCGAATTATACGTTAGACGAATACGGAGATTATTACTACATGACGAGTTGCTTTGTATATATTTCGTGTGACCAATTTTACAAGGCGCCGCCATGGACACAATGGTCGCTGGACCCATATGCGTATTCAGGTGGCCCCTGCTGGTCCATGATGGGCTCCAAAGGTATTGGAGAGGGCTTTTTTGCTGGCATCTTCTTAGGATTTGGTGTGGCGATGCTTATCGGCAGCGCGTGTCATAAACTTCGGAAAAGAAACCGACAAGAACCAACCCAAACTGTTTGGGTTCAACAGGGACAAGCGCCCCCACAGGGCCAGCAGCAGATGCAAATGCAAATGGTGACGTTGCACGCTCCCATGCAAGCTGTTATCGTCGAACCGACTGCGGGTGGGGAAAACCAGCCAGCCGCTTATATGATGAACCAGTCCAGCGGCGGAATTGCCGTCATTGCGCAGCCAGTCGCGATTGACGCCAAAGAAGGTGCGCCACAATCATGATAAAGCAAGGCTGACGAGCAAGCTACGCTGGTCCACCAAACTAGTACGACGCCCCTGATTTGCTCCAAGTGTTTCGTGCTTGGGTGGAAGATAAAATAGACTGTCATACTCAATATTCATGCATTTCTTATTACTCGTAGGTGAAATCGGTGAAATAAAGAAACGACCAGACCAGAGTTGATAGGAATAATATTTATCAAGTACTCATATAGTACAAGAACTTTTTATTATTTCAATTCAATTCAATTATTCAATCGTTCGTGCAGTTACGTTAGTTGACGAACGCGGTTCTACTGGCTTGCTTTTCACATATGGTAGGTGTCGCACATCTTCAAGGGCTTGTCTCGTCAGCAGCCTACCTTTTTTCTCTTTAGGCGGAAAAAGAGTATCTTGCCCGACTTGATTGCACATGGCAGACGAGGGCCTGGAAGAATGACGGAATTTTCTTCAAAGGTGCCACTCGCGCCGATCCCTAGAAAACCAACCACGGAAGACAGTGTTCTGGGAAGCAATGTTTCCGCTGCAGAACCACTGCAGCAGAAGGTGGCGGCAGGCTTGAATCTCCAGGCACAAATGGAGGCATGTGCAGTGTCATCATCTGCCGACGTGAAAGATGGGGAAAACACGGGAAAATCCAGTAGATTGCGTGGGCGGCTTGAGTTTGCAAAGGAAGTGGATACCAATTTTTCGGATGAAACCGAAGAAAACGATTTATTTTTAGACGAGGAAGAATACGAAAGCCTGAAAGCCCTTGGCTCCTTCATGAGCATTCCAGCACTGCGGCTGGGTATTGTGAAGCCACAAAAGTCCGATGGTGGGTTAATTCACAAGGATTGATACCGCAATGGAAAAGAATTTCCATTTTCACCCACATTTTTCGTATTTGTATCCGTGCTGCTTGTGTTTGAATGTGTGTGTTTTTGTATAAAAATACGAAGTATGTTTTTTGTATATCTTGATACGAAGAAGTATATATATATAAAACCACAAACAAATATATATGTTTATGCAACACATTTCGGCACGAAGTACTCTATCAACATCGCTCACACGTCATATACCTCATACCGGTTGCCATTTCCATCGGAATAATATCCAACATCCTCGCTCCTCAAGGTGGTGCTTGAGCAACCCAAGTCTCGTATCCCTGAAGCTTCTTCGTCGTCGTTGACAAAGTCCAGCAAAAACTCGAATTCGGGTGGCAACAGTTTGGCAGCGTACAAGCGTTGGCATGCATCTTGGAAAATCTTGATATTGTCAGCCCGTTCGGCAGCCAATGCTCTTTGCTGACTAAGTTCGAGCAAGAGCACACCTTTTTCCGCAACTAGCGCATCAACATGAGCAATCTTTAACAAATCCTTCTTCAGGCTCTTTATGGTTGTTTTCAATCGATTTCGTTCACCAACCAAGACGGCATTCGTCTCTTTGGCCGCTTCCACCTTCTGTTTCCACAAGCTCTCGCTCTCTTCGATCGCCTTCATTTTTACGCGCGACGCCCTGATTTCTTCCTTTAAATCGCTTAAATCACCTTTGATCGCCAGCTGCGCCCGCTTTTCTTTCTCTACCTCAGCTCTGAGCGCGTCCCGCTCAGAACTTAGATCAGCAAGCTTGCGTTCACTTCGCTCGGCCGCGGCAGCCTGAGCACGTTTCAATTCTTCCACTTTTGTCTTCCAGTTTACGATTTCGTGAGCTTGCTGGTTCACGACTGATTGCACTTTTCCCATCCGCAGCGCTTGTTGGCTTCCAGCTGCGCTCTGTTGCAATTTCATTTCCTGAATTTCTTGGTTGAGCGCTTTCATTTCTTGCATAATTCCCTCTTTTGACAGCTGGATTTCTTCCTTCCTCGATACTTCAGATTTCAACTGTTCCTTCAATACCAAATTTTCACGCTTTACTTCTGCGAGAATCAGGAAAGGTTGTTCCTGTTGGGCTGTAGAGTCAGCAAGGCCAGTTTCTTCTAGTGCCGTCGGGTCGTCAATTTTATCATCGTTTCTGGGCAAATTGGGGCGTGCGCCTGATTCTCGGCGTTCGGGGGACCTACGCAGTTGCCCACGAAGTGTCTCTACCTCAATCATCAAATCGTGCTTGCTCATTTCGGCAATATCGAAGCTGGCTTCCATGGCTGCCATTCTATCTTCCACTGTGGAGACCAAGTCCTTCTCTGCTTGAAGCTCTTGGTTCTTCTTGATGATTTTTTTTTCCAAAATGTTGATGAGAGACACAGCTCTACTTAAACGTTGACGGAGATCATCCGATGAAAGCTGAAATATCTTCTCTGGTGCGACACCCGCTTTTAAGTCGCGCACTTCGTCATTTGAAGGACCCTCTTCGTCGCTCCTTTCTTCATAATCCAAATGACTATTTTGCGACTCTGTCGCAAATTGTTGTTGAATAATTTTGTTTGTTTCGGTCCCAATCTTCTTACTCAAATCGGCTCCCCACGCGAGCCATTGTTTTCCAACTTCTATATGTGATTTTCTGCGAGGTGAAGTTTTAAGATCGCGAACCATCGTTAGCAGAACCTCCTCTTTTCCCACAAGCAGGGCAGTCACTTCTTTCATTGTCAGTCCAGAAACATTCATATTTCCAATGGAACGGATGCAATCTCCTTCCTTCATTTCTCCCGTAGATTCTGCAGGACCAATAGACCCATCTTTATTTTTTGGGAAGGAAAGAATAATAATATTACCAACTCCCTTTTGCGTGCCCAACTTTATACCAAGCCCATTAGGCCCACGAGATAAAAGAACTGTGTACTCTAGTGTATGTTCAGAAAAATCTTCTTGTTCTTCCTTCGCATGGTCTGGGTGGTCATAATTTTTGAAAGAATCGCCGCCGCCTCCTTGGTGTGCAGACATAGTTACCAATGACTTCTTCAATTTCGCCTCGTTTCCGAGGTTGACTGAAAAGACTATGGAAAAGGATATGCTGTCTGGTTCCAATGTGTGAAAGCGTAGAAAGATACGTGGGTTCTCGCTCCCTTTTCGTCATGCACATGTTGAAGGAGCAACATTTGTCTAATAATTCGTTGATTATTATTATTTATTTAGGATCGTCAGAGAAGTGTAAACACACGAACGACCATCTTGAAGTACGATATAATATAGTAATATAGTAGTACTCGTACTCGTACCTGTACATACTTTCTAAAAGGAAGGAGTAGCCCGTTGGTAAGGCGCAGTAATGATGGCATATGATGCAGAAACGACTGAGAATAGCATTACCGATGGCGTCCGAAAGTCGACGAAGGAAGTTCGATTTCTTCCCCATCGAGTTTCAACACAAACATCCGATCGGGTTTTTGCCTTTTTTTGGTTGCTTTACTACTGCGATTGCCACGGTCTCTTTCACGGCCACGGCTGCTCTGCGACTTTCTTTTAGCAGGCGATAACTTAGTCGAGGCATCTGCGCCGACCTTGGCATTGCCAAACCTGACACGGTTTTCGTGACTAGAGTATAGGTCAGCGATCCACGAACTTCTCAATATTGGTTGCCGAGTAGACTCTGATCTACTCCGATGACTTTTCGCTTCCGATTTGATGTTCTTCACCTTTTCTTCGCTATATAACCGTCGAAAATGCTCTGCATCTTCACGGTCTTTTTCGAATGCTCCTACACGACCCTTCAGTTCCTCCACTGTCTGTTTATATTCCCGTACCAATTTTTTCAGCGAACGTCCATTTGAGACTTCCTTCTGATGCCTTTTCTGCAACTGGTCGAGTTCCTGTTCAAGTCGGCATACACGACGAGATTTTATAGACAATTGTTGCATGTTTTGTTCAATCGCACTCTCTTGCTCTGTAGATTTAGCTTTCAGACGTTGGTTCTGATCGATTGCATTTGCGTATGCCTTGTCTCTGCAAATTTTGAGGCTGAGCTCCTCTCGCAACAGCTTTACCTCCAGTCGGTTAGACTGGGACTCCCCACTTTCATCAGTATCGGCATGCTTTTCATGTGGACTATTTTTCCGCTGAGACACAACATTCGACTTGAAAAAGTTCAACATGAACCGTTCGTGTAAATCCAAATTAGCAGCCATGGCTTTGTTTTCGTTGTCTGAAAACATGAAAGATGATGAAAGTTTGTAAAATTAGGTGTGTTCTTGGAATGGCTGCTTTAGAAAATGATACGTGGGGGATTTGTTCGGTGTGTGGACACAAATTTCCGTGGCTTGATGTTCGATGCACGCGTTTATGCATCGTGGGAGTACGGGTGTGACGTCTTCGAAGCGGGGCGGTCGGTGGTGCGTAGTTCTACACGTGTCTGCTGCGCAAGTTGCAGTCAGCTGAACCAAGGGGGGGGTCGGGAGCGTGATGAAAAACTCAACGAGGGGATAGCGCAGGTGAGCGAGCCCAAGTGAATGCATGTATGGTGTACTTGTACGTCGTGTAGAATACCAAACCTATGCGATGATGCGGTTCGCGGGGATATCGGCGGAACCAAGTCGACAAAACGATCATATTTTTATATAGGATATGAGTACTTGTAATGACCTTTAGAATCAAACAAAACCTGCGTTTTTCAGGGGAGGAATCCCTGATGACAGTAGTCTAAGGTCAATTCAAGTACTACATCTACATAGAAGACATTTCCAGAATCGAATCGAAATAAATCCAGAAGATATCCATGAGTGTCCATGCTTCTCATGCCACCGTCACGTCTTGGAAACGGGACAGGCGTATCGCGTCCAAGCATGCACACGCGCACACCACCAGGTGCGCGAACGACCATACTGATTACTGAATTCCTCTCTTCACATAGCGCTCTTCCTCGTTTTGCGCACCATTGCAAACGGAAACACTCGAACTACTTGGAGCATATCCCGTCCACTGCCTCGACAACCAATACAACAAGCAGAATGTCCGAACCGTATGCGTCGGGTTTTGAGCCGAGTGTGACCTTATGCCGTTTGTTCCAGTTCAGTCCCGAGGAAAAAAACTTCATACAGACGGTAAAGCTAATCGCGGCGCACTCCTCTAATCGAAGCCTAAAATGCTGCCCGGCTCCATCGACTCTTGTTGTCACGGAATACACCCGGGAACCGCCGACACGCGAACAGATTCCGTGCGCTTTGCACTTTGAGGTGCGTGGTGGGGAAGAAGAGCGGCTTTCGGGTTATTTGAAATACTTATTTGAGCGGCAGAAAACTGCCGTTGCAATTGCCAACGGCATCAAGTTTTATATTCGACCGCCGGATGCAGCGGTTTCCAACACGCTGATCTGCCACCATAAAGGCATGCCAATGAGTGCCGCTGACCCGGCGTTGGGCTCGAAGAAGCGCTCGCACGAAAGGGTATCCGGGGATGGACCGGGGAAAAGGCCTCGGCTAGCTGGGGGTGCACTCGGTTTTCCTGTCACGTTGGAACGGAGCTTTTACCGCAAGAACGGTTTGACAGATAAAAACATGTGGTCCCATCGATTTGCGCAAGTCAACCCAGTTCTTCAAGAAATGTTCGCGACGTCGAAAGTGAAAACCAAGGCGGGGGATTTAATAAAGTTCCATGCTGGGGTGAATCCGAAAGAAGGGTTCTATTTATATTCTTGTGTAAAGGACAATAAGTACCGCAACTGCCTCGAGGTAGGATGTGCGTATGGAACTTCAGCAAACTATATGTGCCAAGGGTTTAAAGATGGTGGGCAAGCTGCTCAAGGCCCTTGCCAATTGGTGTCGATCGACCCGTTCCAAAGCACACAATGGGAAGGGATCGGGCGCCTGAATGTGCAACGGGCTGGGTTGGGCGAGTTCCACCATGTCTTTGAAGCGAAAGATTTTGTCGCGATGCCAAAGCTTCTGGAAGAAATAGAACAAGGCAGACGCCAAAAGTTTGATTTGATATTTATTGATGGGATGCACTTATTCGATTACACCTTGATGGATTTCTTTTACGCCGACAAGCTGCTGCGTGCGAATGGGTTGATTGTTGTCGATGACATCAAGCACAAATGCGTGGCCAAGTTTTATGATTATGTCTTAACGAACTACAACTTTTGTTACGAGGAAATTAAAACCCCGTGCAGTGAGACGTCAGCGACATTTCGGAAGATCAAAGACGAGGAAATAGATACCCCAGGAAACCGTTCATGGCATACCCATGTTGAATTTTAGACCCAGGCCTAGGCCGGTTATAAGCTAAACTTATATCATATCATAGCCCGTGTTTTTATTATATGATAGATAAGTTCGTATGAACTTACGGTATTATACACACTTCGACTGTATGGAGTATCTCTCACAGGTGGAAACTTCCACCGCCCTTTTGATCACGGTATGGCTGCCTGTTTGTTCGCCCGCTCTTTCTTTTCTTCTCTCTACAAATCTTGCACCTGACGGGGTCTTTCCATCCTCGCTTCTTGTAATACGCTTGGTCCCTTTTCGAAAACTCGAACCGCATTCTACAATCACGCTCGCAGCAAGTCAGCATCATGGGTAGTTCAGGCGATCCCATCTGTGCTTTTAGCATCGGGTTAACTTCGGCTGAAAGGGCAAAAATCCAACGGCGCTTGTCATCTTGCGGACCTTCCATAATAGCATACCCTTGAGCTTGCAAATCTATCCCGGTTTCTTCCTTGCACTCTCTCACGCCGCATTCCTGGCACGATTCACCGAGATTGCGCTTTCCACCAGGGATATCAATGTGATACCCGCCTTTATATTCGGTCATCTGAAAAAGAATATAAATGCTGGTCAAATCTTTCCCTAAGAAATATTGAAACAGGTCTCTGTACATAAACCCAACCTTGCGATCAACACTCAGGCCATCCGCTTTTAGATTAATCTGCGAAACCTTTTGTGTGTTATGGACTAATTCAGCAAATGCACTTGAAACGTACCCCTCCCCTAAGTTCTTTTTGTTCTTTTTGTTCTCTAGTATGTTCAGTACAGACACAAGGGGCAAAGGGAGCAAATGCTCCGCATTTTCATCCGTTGGTCTCAATTGATCAAATTCATCGTCTTCGTACACGTTATAGTTAGGAGCCCATTGTCTCAGTACCGTAGGTTTTTTCGAAGATGTTCCATCCCATTGCCATTTAAAGCCAAAGTCCTCTGCTTGGGACGCTGTGGAGCATGTTCGTTTCTGAATTATGGCGCTTATTTCATCGCATTTGCCAAGAACCAGAACAAAAGCTTGACCATTTTTAGACAATAGACGACCGACTGGTTTGATTCTGTTCCAATCAGGATTTTCTTTCTCAAATTTTCTACGATAGTGACGCTCGTCTTCTAGTGACTTTTCCGCATCCCAAGCGTATGGCGATGGCTTATAAGTAGAAACACAACAACAAGCAGTTTCCTTCGCGGACGCAGCTACTTCTTTTGTAGTGGCGGCGGCATCCTTGGCAGGTGCAGCGGCTTCTTTCCCATGTTCCTTGGCCCCTGGCGTTGGTTTAATGTTCTCTTCTTCGACAGACAGTTCCCATGAAGACAGTGCTGCGTCCTCGTCACGACTCAAAATTCCATAATGTTCTGCGACAAAGGATTCGCCACAATCATAAAACCGACGATAACGAACGAGCTTCAGCCTCCTACTAGAGTCATCTTGCGCAGGAGTTCGTCCCACACTCCTGCTCACTCGCACACCCTTGCTTGATAGTCGGATGGGGATCGGCTCCTGAGCAATATGCACATTGACTGCTTTTACAAAGTCATACACAGCCTGCATGGTCTCTCGGGAACTTCTGGATTGACGAATACGGTCACAGTATTGGTTTGTAACAGTTGTTGGCAGCTCAAACACAAGAAGCACAACAGGCTCCATACAGTGCATCTCAAGCTCCACCTGTTCACGG